>VOFC01003571.1_pt1 | contig 39169 bp, 75 predicted proteins | sample 5384161 | NCBI WGS metagenome assembly VOFC01 (sample SAMN12384722, study PRJNA508395) | human gut metagenome | isolation source: healthy gut B | host: Homo sapiens
ATCCTCAAATACATCTCCCAATCCCGTACCCTCACCTGGATGCTGCCACCGGCAGAGGTGTACTTTACCGCATTATCCAGAATGTTAAACAATGCTTCGAAGTCCAGCGGCTGTCATGGGATATTGTCAGATCAGGCGGGCAGTCCACCGACAGGCTGATCTCTTTTGTTCCATCGGAGCCAGAACACCATTGATGGCGCTCACCAGTGTATCCCCGATCACAGCATCCTGTTTCTCCAGCGTAATGACACCTGTTTCCAGACGGGAAGTTTTCACCATTCCTTGAATGAGAAAATCCAGTTTATCCAGCTGTGTGCCTGTGGCCTGCAAAAACTCCCTTGCGCTTTTCTTCTGTCAATGGCCTTGTCAGCATCGTATCGTTGATCAGCTTCAAATTTGCGATGGGAGTTTTAGTCTGGTGGGAAATATCCGATACCAGGGATTGCAGTTCTTCCTTTTCCCCTCCGCCGTATGTCTGGTTTTCTGCATCACATTATAGAGCCGTTCCAAACGGTGGCTGATCCGGGACAGCAGTGTTTCCGCTTCATAGTCTACCTGGGGCCGGTCTGTACTGTCCATCATGTGATCCAAGGTCTGGCACAAACCATCCGTGAACAGAGAAAGTTTCTTTTTGAAAATAGTGCAGAAAAAACCATGCCCCAAATATAAAAACGCAACTGTAAAAATAATGCAGCAAATGACAACACGCACATCTTTCGTCAACAGGAAAAAAAATCAACAGCAGCAATGCGGCAGTGAGCAGAGTCCCCGCCACAATTTTTCTCAAAAATGCCCTGACAGATAAATTTTGTAGCTTCATCGAGGCTCACCGCCGATCCACTGATAGCCCATTCCATAAGCTGTCTTAATATATTTCCTCTCGTCTGTTTCGATTTTTTTGCGGATACGGCTGATGATCGTCGTTAGAGTATGCTCATCCACAAAGTCTCCATCAATGTCCCACAGCTTCTCTAAAATCTGCCGCTTGGTCGGAATAATCCGGGGTTCTTTACGAACAGGAACAGGGTGCGGTATTCCTTCGGTGTAAAGTCCAGGGATTCTCCGGCAAGGGACGCACTTTGTTCGGAAAAGTCGATTTTCAGAAAGCCATCATCAAACAGATCATGCCGGGGTGTCCGCAGTTCCAGATTTGCAAAAACCGCCGCTACGTTTTTGCAAAGCACCGTCACAGAAAATGGTTTGGTCACATAATCCGCGCCGCCGACTTCATATCCCTTGAGCATATCGCTCTCCTTATCATTGGCTGTGATAAAGATGATATAGGTATGCTGACCGCGATTCCGGATTTCTTCACACAGATCCAGTCCGCTGCCATCGGGCAGGTTAATGTCCAATAGTGCCACATCAATTATAAGCCGCCGTAATTTCATAACCGTCAGATGCCAGGTTATATCCCAGAGTTCGGTTCAGGAGGGTGTCATCCTCCACAATCAGTATTTTTCTCATGCACTCACTTCCTCCGTGTTATTATACTATCTTTTAGTATAATGGGAAATGTTGCAGAATTGTCCTAAATGGGAATGGATTGTGAAATACTTTGAAGAAATTTACCATGTCACCATTGCGGTGTCTGGATGAATCAAAATTACTGGAACTTGCTTTTTTTTCTTGCGTATCTGACACATTGCATCGTTCCGGACCGCAGATTACGCTCATTGTCATACACAGCCACCAGATGATCGGCATGATCCACCATATAGCAATTCCGCATGATATAGCTTTCTCGGCAGTCCTCCGTTCCGATCACCACACACTCAGAACACATCTGCCGGAGAAAGTCCATCCGGCGCTTGCTCCGCTCATCCCACTTGGCATCGTGGCCCTCGAAGGGCAGCACCACCACCAGCTCTATATCCTCATATCCGGGCTGCTCTTTCAGGCGCAGGATCAGCTCACCGGCCCACATATCCACGCCCAGGGCACCGCCCACATAATACCGGCGCACTCCCTGTTCATCATACAACTTTTTGAATTGCTCCAGCATGGTGCGCTTTAGTTTTTGCAGAGTGAGTAATCTTCGTTGTACTTAAACCTAAACCGGGTGGGCCGGTGGCCGGTTATGGCACAGGCAGTCTGCTTCATAGAATCATCTCCCTATCCAACTATTCTTTGCATTTTTACACATATAAAGCAAAAACAACGCAAATAATACGCCGTAAGTAGCGGTATATGGTGGATTATAACACAAACAATGCTCATTATCCAGAAAACCTTTCTGCTATGCTAATATGCAGTGAGGTGAGGATATGGATGAGGAATACATCCGCAACCGGATTACGGAGCTGCGGCTGAAAAGGGTGTATCAGAATACCAAATGAGTCTGGAGCTGGGGCAGAATCGCAGCTACATCCAGGCAATTTCGTCCGGTCGGTCGCTCCCATCCATGAAGCAGTTTCTCAATATCTGCGAATATTTCGAGATCACGCCGCTCCAGTTTTTTGATTCCGAGGAAATCAACCCACAGCTTATGAAAAAGGCATTGGACGGTATGAGAACGCTGAAGGACGAGGATCTAATCATGCTGATCGGCTTTATCAACCGGCTGCAATCCTGACAAGGCAGGGGCTGAGGCCCCTGCTTTTATTTTTCGTTTTTGAGGAAGGTCTATTACTTTTCTTTTCATCGGTAAGTATCTGTTCCCCTGTACGGTTCAAGGGGGTACAAAAATGGACTGCCCCCAGTCCACACAGCATCGGGCGGCAAAAATGCCGCCCGGTCTTTCTTTCAAGCCCATTGGCAAAGGAATAAGCCGGAAAAAAGAAAAAGGGCGGACTGCTCCCCAGGTGTGGAATCCAACATGGGAGAAAGGCTATCTTCGGGTTTATCTGCTTCTTCGTCCGGCATAGGCGGTTCCGGTTCGGTGGGCTGCTCCGGTGCGGGCGGCTGCGGCGCCTCGGCACAAAGGGTATAGAGATTACTGGTCTGGCCGCCGTTTTTGCGCTCGTCAAACCGGGCCTGCTTGACAATGTAGCCAGCTTCCACCAGCTCGTCCAGCGCCCGCTTGACCGTGGAAATGCCATAGCCGCACTTGGCGGCTATGGTCTTGATGGAGGGAAAACACTCGCCCTCCTTGTTACAATGCAGGACAAGGACTTGAAGCACCAGCCGCGCACTCGGCCGCAATTCAGAAGAAAACGCCCTCTCCATGTATTCAAACTTTGCCATTCTGTGATCCTCCCATTCTGATATTCTCTTTGTTACAGCCGCCGCTCTCCCAAGATGTACGGCTCCACCAGGCGCTTATACAGCCTCCCATTGATCCGGTCTGCAAACAGGTCATGGGACGTCTCCGCCATTTCCAACTCGCCGCCGAACAGCTCCCGGCAGTATTCCCGGAACTCTCCCGGCACACTGATGGCCACTGGGCGCACCTCCAGCCCACCGCAGACCTCCAGCGCCTTGTGAAAGGCCGGAATCTCATAGGGCAGGACGCTCCCGCACAACAGCCGGTGATCCGCTTCCCGGAACACAGAGGTAGGTGTCTGTATCACGCCGCAGTCGTAGATGATAAACTGATAGTCCCGATCCGGCTCATTGGTCAGGTAGCAGTCGATCCCGTCAATCGTGTAATGTTCGCCGGTGGGGGGCCGCTTCATAGACATTGAGCAAAGCTGAAGGTGCCGGTTGGCGTTGACCTCAATGTAGGCCACCTCCGCACCTCTGGCGGTCAACCACGCCGCCAGATTGAACGCTGTCACCGTCACGCCGCTTCTGCGCTGCGCCCCTGCAACGGCAATACGGACATTTTTAGCGTTCCAGCGGTAGGGGATGATCTCGGTCCTCCGGTTCCGGCGCCGGTTCCTGTTGGGGTTCCGGCTGGCTTGACACCGGCGTTGGGGTCACATACCGCCGCATCCCTTCATCGGACAGCGCCTCTTTCAGTTCATCGGCGGCGTCCTCCAGCGTTTCCGCTGTAATCAGGTTCACCACCCCGATGGACAAAAGCCGCTGGATACAGCCACGCACATCTTCGCAGCCGGACAAAATCACGATGATACGGGCGGAAAACATCATCTGGAAGGACCGCAGAGCCAGGGGTGAAGTCCTCTCCGCTTTCCTCAATACAGGCCGCGTCAATCAGGAAGAACTTGGCCGTGGCATAGTTTCTCATATCCTTGGTGACAAAACTTTTCAAGCTGAACTTCCCAACCAGCTTTTGGACGGCATGAGCATTTCATGGGCCGCGCCGTCGATCAGCCCGCTTTTCTGATTACTCGTCAAGTACAGCAGCATACGATGTACCTCCCATATCCATGTTTTTACCGCTCTTTCCGGTTCTCCTGTCAGCAAAGGACAACGCCAACCGCTACAATGGCGATGTAGATGAATAATTCAATCAGTTTATTCCGGTTGTTCATATCATGCTCCTTTAGAAAATCGCCCAGAAGGGACCGCCAGCAGCGGCTCCTTTTCTGGCTTCATCCAGAATAATAGAGATCCCATTCCTGTTCGCTCCGCTTGCGGCTGGCAGATCGGCCACCAGGATTTTCCCTCCGCAGTCACGCCGCGCAGGACGATAAAATGCCCGGAGCTGGTAAAGTGCCCCTTCGCCATGATCGCCACAACCAATTTCCCATCTGCCAGGGCGTCCACCATCGCCTGCGGGTTATCCGGGGGAACGCTCTCCCAGGACAGACCGTAGGCTTCGGCGGCGGCTGGGATCAGGCTGTGATAAGAACCGTTCCCTTCGCAGCGGTGCCCATTGGCTACGGCCCATTCGCTGAGTTCCACCGGGTCGTGGGGCGTCCCGGTCAGGGTAGATGTGACAATCGCCATCGCCGTAGGGGCCGCACCCGGCCTCGCCAATCGTGCCGGAGGTGCCGTACATGGTATCTGCCCACCGCTCATCCAGTTGATTGTAGTAGATCACCTCCCGGCCGCCATCGGTAAAGACCACGCCCTCATAGCTCTGGCCGCTGCCCTCAATGTAGTCCTTTTCATAAATGCCGAGCTGCTGGTTGTAGCCATACTCTTTTTGAAAATTCTCCACCACACCCACTTCATCGCCTACCAGCCATTGGGACAACATGGAGAAAGGGCTGGTAATCAAGTACAGGATAAAGGCAATCAGGAGTAGCAGGCCCAGAATGGGGGCCAGAATGAGAAGAGCGTCCTCCTGCGGCTTTCCTCATCGGTCGCCGCCCGTGCCGCCGCCTGTGCCAGCAGCTTTGCCGTCAACGGATCAATCGCCAAAACAACACCTCCAATCAGTCCATTTCGCGCCTATGTCCGCCAGCATCTGGTCGAACTGCTGGCGGATTTTTCCCGTTCCCGCCCTGCGCTGTCATCCATGACGAACTCCTTTTTCCCGTCCTCATTCTCACGCACAGACACTGCATAATCCCCGTTTGCAATAAAGAAAGAAGTAAAAAGGGCTTGGATGGCTGGGGCGGGCATCCGGGAAATCTCAAAGGGTGTGGCGGCGCACTTGCTGTTCAGGAAAAGAGGTTGCGGGCCGCATCCGCTGTCATCTTCATCCAGTCATAGTCAAATTCTTCTTTTTCTTCATCAGGCCGCCAAAGTCAATCCCGCCTGGGGAAAAATACCGCTCTACCTTTTTCGGCAAGAACCGGATGGGATGCCATCAGATAAAGGGCCGCCTGATAAGAGCAGTCCAGTTCTCCACCCCGCCAGCGCATCGAGGACAGCTTGGTTATCAAAGACTCATACCGTTCCGCATGGTTCATCAGAAAACGCCTCCTGTTCGTGAGTAAGGCGACCGGGGAGCATCCCGGCCGCCGTGATGTGCTACCGGCCACCCGCCTTGCCCATGTAGGCAAACTTGTAGGCCGGAATCTCAAAATTGACATGAAGCCGCTTGGAGCCGACCAGGAACAGGGCGTGGCCCCGTCGCTTGCTCTCCAATAACTCCTGCTCGGCGTCCGTCAGGTTGTAGAGGTCTGTGGTTTCCTGAAGGTTTTGCCGTCGCAGCCCATCAGGATTTTTGTAGCAGGGAATGTCCAAAGGGCCTGCCCGTACATCTTGATCTCCGGCGCCAGAAAGTCCACCACCGAGTGGGGGAGATGATCGCCAGGGCGGATTCATACTTTCTGGATCGCTTCTCCACATTTCGCAGAAAGGCCAAAGATTGGGGCACCTGCGGGTCAATCATCAGGTATGCCTCGTCGCATACCAGAAGCACACGCTCCCCGCGATTGTTGCTCATCTGCTCCCAGCACCAGGTCAGCAGGTTGAAATACTGCGTCCGCTTGATGTTGTCCGCGGCGTTTTGCAGGCTGTGGGTATCCAGGCAGACAAAATGGGAGTCGGCCTCCAGCGTGCTGTGCCCGTTCAAAGGAAGCTGTCGCTGCCTTTGGCGGCGTCATACAGCAGCAAGGCAAGGTCACGGAATACCGGATTGTCAGGATTGGCCTCGGCCTTCGTTTCAATCAGGCTGTGGAGATCTTCCATGATGGGGAAATCCTCTGCTTTGAGCTGGCGAATGTCTGTGTCCCAGAAGATGCCGAACTGATGATACAGTTCAATGACCGTCTGCTTCAGGACGGCCTTCTGCATATCAGTCAGGCTCGGCAGATACAGGGAGAAGATGATCTCCAGCGTTTTAACATGGAGTGCCATATCGGACATTCCATTTCCTTCATCCGTATAGAGCTTGTCAGTTTCGTCCTCATCGTCACGGGGCGCCGGCCTGATCTGCAAAGGTTGGAGCGACCGTTCTTGCCGCCTCCCGCATTGAGCCAGCTTCCATTCAGGTTCCGGCACATATCCTTATATTCGGATTCCGGATCGATACACAGGATTTTCGTCCCCTTCATATACTCGAGAGCATGATGTGCTTGACTACGGTACTTTTTGCCGATACCGGCCACGCCCATGACAACGAAGCTGCTGTTGGTGCGGTCGTTCCCGCGTGTCCAGGGGTCCAGGATCACCAGCCCGCCGCTGCTGTCCTTGGCAAAATAATAGCCCCGGCCATCACTGTAACCGGAGCTTGCGAAGGGGAAACCGCCCACAAAGGTACTCATGGGGATGATGCGGGAAACAATGCTGTCCACCGTCCCGTTGGCGGGGTAGGTGGGCGAAATGCTCTGAAACCCCTCCTTTTGCAGATTGGCAAGGGTACGGACCTTGCATTTCTGAACGCTGAACGCACTCTCCACACGGCGGCAGATTTTGGAGAAGGCTGCTTCATCCTGCGCCACCGGCATCACCGTGAGCGACATCATGGCGACGGTTTCGCCCTCCTGGTCGATCTTCTGCATGATATGCTCCCCGTCCTCGGCGGCCTTCTCCGCCCGCTGGCGGGTCAACGGGTCTTTGGCGCTGTCGGCGGCGCCCGCTGCTGAACAATGCTCTTGGAGAGGGCAGAGATCAGAGTGCTGTTGTCAATCGGGGTGATCCCCACCGAAACAATGGTGCTGGGGATATTCGTGATTTTGGAGAGCCAGCCCATCTCCACCTTTGGGGGATAACGGACCGCCCCATAGACTTTTCCCATATTTTCACCGATCACAAGACTGTTCCGCCTGATCTCCAATCCCATCGGGGTAATGACATTCAATAATGCCTCGTTGACAGGGGCGTTTCTTCTTTTTTCTTGGTTCCTAACAATGATACACCTCCAAATCAGTGGCACGAGTAAGGCACACCGATATAATCCAACACAGAACCCAGCCCCAGCTCATGGATGCAGTAGTAATACTGCTGGGGATGGGTTTTCTCCATGAGCTGAAAGCGATTCGGCTCATGCTCCAGATGAACGCCGTACATACAATACATACACCCCGATCTGGAAACGCCGGTGGTTTTTCAGAGTCGGGGTGTGTTCTTCTTTTTGACCTCCACAATATCCCCATAGATAGGGGCATAGGGGATGCCGGTCATTTTCAGATACCGCAGAATATCTTCCTCCTGCCAGAAAGCAAGGGGCTGACTGAGGGGCGCTTTGCGCTCATAGCCGTTGCAGCCGAACCTGAATATAAGACTGCTCCCGCAGCTTGCTCTCGCAGGCCAGCACTCCCGTAATGGGATGCCGCCCGGACTGCTGTTCAAACTTGTTCAGCGGGGCCTTTTTCATGTGGTAACAGCACCGGGCTGAAACCGCAAAGGGGGCATCAGAAGATATTTGTACTTCTCACAGTTGTAGATCGACTTCTTTCCGTCCTTATCCAGCAATTCGCCGTTCAGGCGGGCCAGGCGGTAGGGTTGACCCTTCCGTGCGCCGCTAATCACATCGGACACCTCCTTGGAAATGACTGGATAGCCGTATTTCTCAATAATTTGAGTAAATGGATAGCGTGGGCGAAGCCAAATCACATTGTCTTTCGTTTTTACAAAATCGCGCAGTTCGGGGTATTCAAGCCCCGTGTCCACATACACGGCGGGAATATCCGGGCAGACCTGCCGTGCCAAATCAAGGAGTACCGTGGAATCCTTACCGCCTGAAAAGCTGGTAAAGACCTGCCCGTTGTACTCCCTATACCATTCCAATATTTTCATCTGCGATACTTTGATCTTTTTTCGAGGCTCCAACCCTGCATGATGTTCAAATCCTGCCGGGTGTGCTTCATTCTTACACAACACCTACACTTTCTAAAATCGGGATCGCCGCTTCAAACCCAGCGTCCTCCAAATGGACATAGGCCGGGTTATTCACCAGATTGCACAGCCGTACAATGTCCTGCTGCTCCAAAATCTCGGCTTGGATGCCGCAGTCGGCAAAATAACCAGCCAGATATTTCAGCTTTTGAAGCAGATCGCGCTCCACTCCGTCAGCCACCCTGTCCCAGATTTTGATGTAAAACTGCCGCTCCACCACTTCGCCGGAGAGGGCAAACCCGCCCATCTCCACGATCTCATGCTTCAGCAGTTCCTTTTGCTTGATATTAGAGGAAGCTGTGAGGGTAGAGGACAGCTCCGCCATCAGGGGAGAAATATCCACCGGGCGTGAAACCGCCAAAAGCTGAAACGGATATTGGCCGCTGGACAGGCTGGCCGTGAGCTGTTTGGCAATCAGGCGTTTTCATTCTTGCTGAACAGCTCCGTGCTGATGGGAAATATTTTCAGATACGCCAGCACCATGCCGTCACGGGTGTAGAGGAAGCTCCCGCGAATGTCCTTTACATTGACGAACTCATTGGCGGTCATCTGCGCCAATTCTTCCTTATCCCTGCTCTTGGCTTTCTTGCGCCTTTCTGAAAATTTCAAAAAAAGCGTACCGCCTCCCAGCAGTACGCATACCAAAATCATAATGATCGGCAGCAGCAACCTATCAACCTCGCTTTCCTTGCCGCAGTTTACAGTTCCAAATCATCCTCGTCCTCCAGTTCTGGTTCCGGCTCATCAGTATAGTCCGGCAACACATCCTCAACCGCAAATCCAAAACTGTGCCCGCCGACCCAGTCCACTTGAACAGAAGCATACAGTTCTTCAAAGTTTTTGCTGAAATAGGCCAGTTCTTCTTCGCTGGCTCGTTCTGTTTCACCTTCCCCGTAGAGGTAGGTGCCTACCTCTGCATAAACCCGGTCGCTTTTCGGCAGGCTTCTCAAATCATCCCGGATGATTTCATCCTCCAGGAGATCCTCCGCACAGTCCGGGCTTCCGGGAGCGTAGTATTCTTCCAGCAGGCCGGAATCCGAGGCCAGGGTCACAACAGAAAACATCTTGCTCATTTTGAACCACCACCTTTCCGGCCCCCCGAACATCAGCCGCAGGAATTCCTCCGCATCTTTCGCTGATTGTACCTTAAAGGTCACGGCGGAGGGCTGCGGCTCCGTAAAGTAATGCCGGAAATAGGCGATCTGGTTCTCGGTCAGCGATAGGCCGTGCCCTTCCGGGGTGTCGCCATAGAGAAAGAAAGTCCCGTGAATCGTATCATTCCTTAACTGTCGATTTACGGGCAGGCCCATCCATTTGCCACCGGCATTACAGCACAGGACGGTTTCATGGGGCAGGGAGATACATTCGATCTCGCCGCCGACAAGGGCCTGCCGGTGTTCCAGGGAATCCTCCAGCACAGCGGTATAGGGTTCCTTTCCCGGCTCAAATATCATTACCCTGATTTCTCTATTGCTGTTCATTGTATTTTTCCTTTCTCATCATGGGTTCCCCGGCGCGATATGCCAGTCATCGTAAAGGGAACCGCTAATCGTCACGGAATCGGTGAGATTGGCGCAGAGCATCCCTGCCGGGGTCCAAATATCCATCACATGGGTATTGACCGTATAGCTCCCATCGGGGAACCACACCGGCGAAAAAATGGACCCGCTGCTTGTAGGTGCTGTAAATATTTTCGGCAAACTGGAACCGGGCTGTTTTTCCGCTGGAGAGCCGGTCCAGCAGGCGCCAGTAGGTCGTATAGTTAAATTCGGGAAAATAGGAAACCGCCGTCTGGCCGTAGGTGTAGTGGGACATGGGCGCCGATGTGCTGACCGTGGCGGTGACGGTGTTGCTCACACCGTAGCCGGATTTCATGGTGTTCCCGGCCGCCGTGGGCACCTTCTCATCCGGTTCAATCCTCGCGGTGGCGGTCATGGAGGCGGAATAGTTGTCCCGGAAGAAGTCATACCAGCCCTCATCCACCCAATATCCATCATCATCGCCGGTGCTGTGCCACACCCAATACGGGTGCCACTGTGCCCACCACACGCTCCATGCGGCGTAGGACTTTTCCTCCCGGCTGGGGACGCTGCTGGGCCGCCAGCTTCCTGCGGTGTCGGTGGCCTTCGGGTCCGGCGGGTCGTTGCCGGAAAGATCAACCACTTTTGCCTTGATGGTAGTCTGGCTCAGAGTCCCCGGTTTGTGCGTACCGTAATAGTAATATCCTGCGGTTCGGACGGGGTATGCCACTTCACCCACGCAAGCTGACTGTCCCCCTCCGGGATGACGATATTTCTCATGCGGTAGGTGCTGCCCTTGATGGTAAAGGTCACAGTGGCGGGGCCGTCCGGGTTGATCTCAGAACCGGCATAGAGCGTCACCGGCGTTATCACATCGGTGTCCACCCGGTATTCGTAGTCATAGTCGGTGGGTTCCGGCTGCTCCGGGGCTGTTCCTCAAACCGGACAATGCCCATGCCCAGGTAGGCGATGATAGTATCATTGGAACAGGTCTTGTTCGTGGGGCCGGAATAGGCCGCAAAGCCTAAATCCGAATATTCAAGGTACATCGCCAGCGGGAGGTTTTTATGGGTCAGGCTCGTCATGGTCCTGCGCAGGGCGCCGCCCGTCTGGTTGTCGTAGAGGGCCGCTTCATGGGCGGTCATGGCGTACATGATCCCGTTGTGCTTTGAAGTAGGCGATTGGCTCCAAAAAGCAACTTGTACTCGCCGCCAATCAGTTCATCATAGTTGATGCCGGTCTGCTGCGCCACCAGTTCAACCGCATACTCAGAACAAAAATATTTCTTGATGGCCTCAATACTCGCCTTGGTACTTCCGGTGCTGATAATGCGGGGCATAGCTACATCTGGCTTTTACAGGTATAAGGGGTAGTATTTGGAGAAATGCCTGAACCGTTGGTGTATTGTATTTTACTGACCTTTCCAAAATGGATTTTAATTGTAGGATTTTTTTGTTCGTCAGGTCAAAGGGGTAGAAACCGGCTGGCCGGATTCTGCGTCCACAACGGTAATCCTGACACCATCCATGCCCGGATTCCATGAGTTCTGCGAGGTCCCCTGTCCCATACTGCCGCCACCGCCGTCCACATTCCCTGCTGCCTCCGGTATCGGCCAGGGCGCTCATAGGGCAAATGCCCAGGATAAGCAAAAAGGCTTAAAAAGAAGGCAAAAATCCGTTTCAAAAGCGCACCTCCAGTCTGCTGATTTTTGAAAAGAGCATAAAAGAGTACGGCAGAAATGCCGCACTCCTGTGCCAAGGGTCATCCCATGATGCCGACTTGTTTATTTATATCTCCATCTGAATGAATTTCCTCCTGAATGGTTCCACCTCCTTCATCGGGAATCCAGCCAAAGCCCTCAATGTAGATGGAGCCGTTCTGCGTATCGCCGTTCTGGGGCTGATTGGCAGCGGGATCGGAAACAATCGGCTCATCGTTCTCGCTGGCCGCCTGCTGTTCCTCCGGGGACGGGGCAGGCGGCGGAGTGGTTTCCGGCTTTTTCTCACTGTCGGTCAAATCAACATCCACCTGATCCTCCTGCTCTACATCCAGGACGGGATCAGCCTGTTCCTGCGTGGGGGTGTTTTCCGGTGCGGAAACATCGGGGACCTCCACTGTGGGCGTCGTAGTTTCTTCCTCCGGGGGCTGGCTCACATCCTCCGTTGTAACATCCGTGGGGGCAGCGGCCGGGTCCGTCCCGGACGGCTGACTGCTTTTGCCGAGCATGGACACAGAAACACCGATCACGATCAGCAGCACCGCCGCCACACCGACGATAGCAAGCAGCTTTTTTATTTTTGCGTTCATCTGGAATCCTCCTTTTAAGGTGAAATTATATCAAAAGATCAATGTGTTCCTCCACCCTCATTATACCATTTGCACAACAATGGCGTCCAGGTGGAAGAACACACAAACATTTTTTGCGCTATGGAAAACCGTCAGGCAGAAATAGACAAAATCTAAAACCGGGGAACATATTTGGCGTTCAGCTTCATGGTGATCTGCATGGGCGGCAGATGGCCGAACCCAAAGGAAAGGGGCACCTCCACCGTGACCGTTCCCGTCACATTGAGCTGCGTATTCCCTCCGGCGCGGAGGGTGCAAACGGGCGTTTTCCAGTTCCATGCGCAGATCATAAAAGCGATATTCCAAATCCGGCCCCGCGTATTTCAGATACCGCCCATCCTCGTACACCAGGCCCAACACCTGTTGCAGCCGGTCATATACATTCCCGGTGGTCACATTCTGCGTCCAGGACGAACCGGAAAGCTGGTAGCCGCCCGAATACCCTTCCCGCAGGCCGGGGTAGGCTTCATCCCAATTCTCCGTTGCCACCGCTACGATAGCGGATTGAACGGAATCCCGGACGCCCTGCGCCACGATCATCAGCCGCATATATTCAAACACCACGCAGGCTAAGATCATGCAGCAGACCACCACCGCCAGAATCATGGGCGTGCCCTGCCCGGACCTGTCTTTCAAAACTGTTTTCAGCCTGTTCATTTCCAGTACACCTCCGAGACTCCTGTGGCCCTTGCGGTGAGTGTGACAGGAAAGGACGCAAATTCTCCGAACAGGCCGAGATTAACGGTGGTGGTGAGCGTCACCGTCACCTCGTTGCCGAGCTGGATTTTCCCGGTGTCGCTCCATGAAATATCCGGGTCAAGCCCTGTTTCCCCCGGAGATCCGCCGCCTTCGCGCTGGTGGCAGAACCGACTCGTCCATTGATCTCCGCTGTCCGCACCAGCTCATCCGCAAACACATCCAGGTTTTGTTTCGCCACAAACACCGGGGCGATGCGGACCACCAGCGCCAGAACGAGCGCGACGGACAGGACAAGGACGCATACATCCACAAAGCCTTCCCCGCGTTTTTCTTTCAGCAGCCGCCTCAAACAGCCACCTCCCTTCATCAGAACAAATCTCCAAAGGCTTCCAAGACCACATAGCCCAGAACACCCAGATACATCAGCAGGAAACAGCCCAGAAGCATGAAGGAATATTTACGCATTTTCCCCGGCTGCTTCATGGCCTCCAGTTTCAGCTTTTGGAGTTCAAGCTGTTTGAAGGTCATGTAGAGCATTTGAAAGTACATAATGCCGTTATCGCCTCGCTTGACGGAGATCAGCCCGCGCACCACATCGGAGAGCATGGTGCTTCCAATCCGGCTCTCCCAGCGCGTCAGGGGGCGTTTTCCTCGTTGCCGGAGGCCATATCCGCAATCGTGATCTCCAGCTCCCGCTTCATGGCGTGACCGGCGTTGTGCTGGTAGGCTTTCAGGATATTCAGTACATCACGGGAGGAACGAAGCTCCTGCTCCACGGTATTGACAAAACGGGGCAGTTCCGTTTCAATTTCTTCCCGCCGCTGCTGGACAATCTCATCCGCCCGTTTCTGTTCTTTGAAAAAAACAGCCACCGCCAGAAAAAGGATCACCGGCGCCAGGATAGGAAAAATCAGCAGGGCAGGGATCACCAGCAGTCCAATCAGCCGCCAGCCTTGACCCAGGCTGCCGCCACATAGGTTTCGGGGACATTTGAATTTCGGCGGATTTAAGCTGGGCTTCCAGCTTGCGCCGTTTATAGGCGTCCAGCCGAACCAGAGGCGCCGCCTTTGCCGCCATGTCGAACAGGATAGCGTTCATGCTGTTCTTTTTCGCCTTTCCCCGGTTCGTGACGGTTAGTACGGCCTTTGTGCTGGCGGAAGTGGGCAGCCGGAGAAGTCCGGCCAGTAAAAAGAACGCTCCCAGGCCAAAGAGCGTTCCGAAGCATAGTAAGATCAAATACAACCTGTTTCACCTCAATTCCTTGTAATACACTCGTTTTGGGCCGGTATTCCGGCTCTCTGTCCGGGACGGCCCGGAACATTCCAGCTCCCGCCGCCCCGGAATCCCGGCGCACAGGACCAACCGGAGGCCCGTAGGCTGGCCCCACCTTCCTCCGCCAGCGTGTAGGTGATGATTTTCCGAAATCCCATCTCTCTGGCGATTCGGGCGCAGCAGCCATAGAGGAAGCTGCACCCATTGAAAGTGCCGTCCGTGCAGAGCCGTGTCACCTCGGCGGTCCGTCCATCGTCCAGATACCGGGAGATCGGCCGCCCCACGACAGCAACGCCATGAATCACCCCTGCCCATCGGAGAGCGCCACGCAGAATTTACAACCCTGCGCCCGCCCGCTGTGGCGGTGGTGCTTTTCAATAAAGCGGTTTGCCTCCCGCAAGCTGATTGGAATGATCTCCGCGATTCTCACCTCCAACGAAAAACGCCCACCGGGAAGGTGCGCAAAATGGTTTTCATCTGCTTTGAATTGGAAATATCAGGCTCCTTCATTTCCACAAACTCAAAATAGTGGAAATATCTCACCTGATTTTAGAGTAGATAGTTCCATTTACCCTTTTGTACTCCACCGGCTTTGTCAGCCGGATAACCGCCGCGAAGGAAATGAGCAGCACCAGCAGGCAGACCGCCAGGATGCCCTTGCCGAAGCCGGTGTTCACCAGCACATCGTACCAGTCTTTGTTCAGGAAGTAGAGCAAAGGGATGTTGCCCACCAGCAGGAAGGCCATTGTGATGAACTCCTTGAACGGCTCATACATCAGGTAGTCCAGTTCCGCCGCCACGATCCGCATATCGGACAGCTTGCCGATAATGGGGGTAAGCGTGCTTTTCAGGCTCTTATCATCCTGACAGGCGATAGCGGCGTCCACCCATTCCCGACAAATGTAGTTGTCCAGCTTGGGTTTCATGTTGGAGAGGGCCTGCTTCACATCGGCGCTTATCATGCCGGTTTCGGCCAAAAAAGCCCCGGAACACATCGGCCACGGGCGGGTTCAGGTAGTGGATGTTTTCCTCTACGGCGGTGATGATACTCTCGCTGCGCAGATAGGAGCTGGTGATGATGGACAGCCCGGTTTCAATCTCATTGTTCATCAGCTTTTTGTAGCTGTGGGAGGTGAACAGGACATACCAGAACGGGATCAGCCCCATGCCAGCCGCCAGCACCGGAAGCATGAGATAGTTTTGAATCACAATGCAGATCACCGCTCCCATAGCCGCCAGGAACAGGGAGAGGGCGCAGAGGGCGGCAAACTTGCCGCCCCTGCCGGTCAGGAGCATCATTTCCTTGGCCTCCCGCACCGTCTTTTGATGCCCTTGGCCTCTCTGGGGTGGTTGAGCTGCCCGATCTTCTTGGAGATCGGCGCCTCCCGGCTGGCAAAGGATTTCGTCAGGTCCTCTGCAAACTCAAAGGGCGTCATATTCAGCAGCAGGAAAATACCAGCCAGCATACCGGCAAAGGCCAGCAGAATCAGTACAATCAAGCAGTTTCCTCCTTCCCATCGTCTATATTCATCCGCCCACCGGCGATCTGTTCCAACAGGCGGGGCGGCATCCCATTCTCCAGCAGCCGCTTTTGCAGGCTTGCCGAGATCGGGGACACCTTTTGAAACTCGCCATGCACCTTGACCTTGCCATCCTCGACAGCGGTTTCCGATACATGGTAGCGGTAGAGGGTGTGAAGCTGCCGTGTACCGTCCTCCAAAATCTCACATTCAGTAATTTCCATCACCCTGCGGCTGTTGTCCTCCAGCTTCTTCACAAAGAGGACAATGGGAAACGCCTCCGTCACCAGGTTATACAAAGTCTTGTCGCCCATGTCGTATTTCTGAGTACACAGCGTCACCATGCGGTAGTAGGTGGCCTTGCAGCTATTGGCGTGGGTAGTGGTAATAACCGCGTGGCCGGTGCGGGCCGCCTCCTGCGCCGCAAACGCTTCCGCCGACTTCATCTCGCCCACGCACACCACATCCGGGTGACAGGTCAGGGCAAACTCCAAAAGCCGCTCCTGATCGTAGTTCTGCTTGGGGTCATCGGAAAAGCGGGTGACGGTGTGGACTACATTGTTGAGGACATTCCTTCGGCGTCCTCCTTCACCAGATCAAACTCCCGGCATCCATTTTCAATAGTAAAAATTCTCTTTTCATTGGGAATGGTGGAGAGAATCCAACTCATCAGCGTGGTCTTGCCGCTGCCGGTGGAGCCGGTGACGCAAATAGACAGGCCGAACCGCAGCACCGCCGCCAGAAAATCCAGCATTTCGGCGGTAGCCGTTCCATAGCGGACAAAATCATCCCGCCCCAGCTTTTTGGGGTTTACGATTCGGATGGAGGCCGCCACGCCCTTGTCCTTGTCGGTCAGCGGATTGCCCAGAACCGTAATACGGATTTTATTGGAGAGATGGCCCACCACTCCCGGCTGGCTGTTGTCCAGGATCATCCCGGATTTATGAAGCCGCCTGCGGACCACATCCACGGCGTGCTGGCGCCTTTGGAAGCGCTCCTTGGAGGGGGACCACACGCCCATCCGCATAGGTGATCTTGGTGTCCTTCCAGGAGTTGATGTTGATCTCCTCCACATCGCAGGCAAACAGGTAAGGCGTCAGGAAGGAGAACTCGGCCATTTCCGTATAGAGCTTGTCAATCAGGGCCTCGTGATCCATGCCTTCCACACCCAGGCTGTAATCATTGAGATACTTGGCGATGTAGGCGGTGATCTGCTGGCGCTGTTCCTCCGGGTTGTCGGTTATCAGGGTAGAATACTTGCTGGCAAGATACTCCTGCACCTGTGCCAGCACCTCCGCGAATGAGCGCGTGTTTTTGCTGGTGTTGAAAAAAAGGCCGATGTTATTTGCCATCCCGAACACCTCCGCGGCGATGGCAGCGATGACCGGCTCATAGCTCTTTGCCTCTTTTCCGGCAAGCGGTTCCAGCAGCTTCAGCGTGGCCGCCTGTTCCTCCACGATGGGAAGATAGGGCAGCCGGTACTTCACCCCGCCAAATGAGTTTTCGTATTCCATTCCGCCCTGATAGGGGCCGGGTATTGACAGCACCCGGATGTGCTGCTCCGGCTTGAATTTCCGGTCCTCAATCAGCGGAAGATAAGACGCAAAGTAGAAATCGCTTTCAGGTCGCATCCGCATACCCGCAGCACATCGTCCGCCACCTCCAGCGCCGCCGTCGCCAGCACATTCCGGTCAGGACGCTGGTGCAGTCCACGATCACATAGTCTGTGATATGCCGCAGGAGAACCAGCATATCCACCGCCTTTTCCTTGCTGTACTCTGCGTAGGTAAACACATTTTCCCCAGCCTTGTAGCCCAGAAAGCTGATATAGGGATGTTTTTCACAGGGGACGCAGGTTTTCAACACCTGTTCCTGCGTCATGCCGGGAGCGGGCAGCAGTTCGCCCACGGACACCTCCGGCAGCTTCCCTCTGCCGCCACAGCGGGAAGCAGGGGGGCGCGGTAAGGTCGGTAAACACCAACACCACATTTTTCTTCCGCTTGGCAAGCTCCGCCGCCAGCTTGACCGCCGTGACCGTCTTTCCAGCGCCGGGCTGCCCCATACAGCAAGCATCTGTTTCTGCTTATTCGCCATCCGCTGATTCCACCTCCTGTTCCTCCGTGCCCTCTGTGGACTGCCCGCCGTCAGCAGCGTCAACAGGGGCTTCCGGCTGACTGCTCTCCCCACCGGCCTCCACCTCCGGTTCGGCAAAGAAGGCGTCCTGCGCCGCCAGGAACTTTTTCGGCATTGGCGCGGGCGCCCCGGTAGACAAAGGCCAGGTGGAGGCTGTTGATTCCTCCAAATGAGCTAAAAAGCTGGGCCTGTTCGCTGTTTACCAGCAGGGTGATGGTGGCGGGCAGGGTTTCCTCCGGGTTTTCTTCTTCCTCATTTTCCACCGGCGCCTGATATTCCTTGTCCGCGCCGGAACTCTGGGTGGCGGCCAGGACTTCCACATATTTCAGCTCCGGGGGCTGGGTGGTTTCGCCGGTGTCCTTGTCGGTGGCAAAGAGCATGATAATATCGCCCGCCTCCACCTTGCCGGAACCGCCCTTGGCAAAGGTGGGGATGGTGACGGAGATCGCTACCTTGGAACCGTTCAGTTGGGTCAGATACTCATACTGCGTCAGTGGCTCCGAGGACAGCCACGCCGTGTTCACATCTGTATTTTTCCGCAGTTCCACATCGGTGTATCTCCCCACCACCTCATCCAGAGAGGTGGCAACGCTGTCCTCCATGCCGGAGGCCCCTCTGGTGTAGACCTCCACCATGTCTGCCGTGATGTATGTCCCCGTGGGATCACCTCGGCCTTTACCCGGACCGCCTCCGTCTGGGCTTTTAGGCCCTCGTTGAAAAGCGGTGTGATCCCAAAGCAGACCAGAACCGCCAGCAGGATGCACACCGCGCCGATGACCGTCCGGCTCCGAAAAATGTTCTTGTTCAATTTGATACCTCCACTTGTTCAGATTTGAAGTGCAAAAAGCAGTCAGCCAGTAGGCGGACACGCCTCCGAAGCAGAAAAAGGGGGCCAAGGGCAGGCGCACCGCAGACAGCGGTTGTTTTTGTAAACGACATTCCACCAGCCCAGTCAGCACCGCCAGCGAGAGGGAAAGGACTGTCTGTACCAGCCCCGGCCACACGCCCAGGACAAATCCGCAGGCCCCCCATCAGCTTCACATCCCCGCCGCCAATGGCAAACCCGTCCCGTTTTATCAGAACCGCCGCCAGCAGGAAAGGGCCGCCTACCAGAAGCAGCCCCGCCGCAGACTCGGCAGGGCGGAACCCGATCAGCCCACACAGAAAGAGCAGGATCGGGATCAGGTTTGGGATCTCCCGGTTTCGCATATCCCACACGGCGGCGGACAGGGCAGAAGGCCGAACAGCGTCCCTTGACCATGAGCGGCGTCACCGCTCAACCTCCCCGGCAGGCTCCAGTCCAGTGTCGTTTAGTTCGTCCCCATGAAGATCGTAAAGTCCTTCATTTCCACAGGCGGCCCCCATTGACATGGAACGCGCAGCGGCGGAGATCCGCCGCCTGTTTCGCCACTGTTTTCTCCACCTGTTCCCCGGATGCTGTCCCAAAAAGAAAAATCATTGTCCATCCATTCCGTATATAGGGCCGCAAGAGGCTGAGGATAGGTCAGCAGGGTGTCGGTTTCCCATTCATCCAGCCCTTGCTCCAACTCTCCGGAGAAATTCTTCCTTGATGACCTTTTCATAAGCGTGATCCAATATTTCTTTCGGCGGCAGAGCGGCGATTTCCTCCATGCGGGCGTCAAATTCCGCCTTGGCCCGGTCGTAGAGTAGACCAGCCCGATACTCGGCGCCCTTTGTCCTGAAGAAAGTAATAGACCACCTCGCTGATGTTCTCCGGGTCCATACAGCGGTCCGGGACGGGTGTATTTCGGAAAGTCCACGCCTGTTCCAGTACATTGTCCATCGCCAAAAGCATATCCCGCTGCGTATCACTCAGGGGGATGTTCTCCAATCACTTTTGATGGCAAGCATCCCCTGAATCCGTGTCAAAATAGGGATCGTCGGGCGCCAGTTCCTCCAGCGGTCTGGCCGCCTTACGGATTTCTTCGTCCAGTTCTCTTTTCAGTTTTGCTTGTTCCAGTTAAACCACCTCCTGCGGTCAGGCATACAGCCCGAAATAAAGAAGAATGGCGGTCAGTCCGGCCGCTATCCCGATCATTAGGGGCCACGGGTTCCATCCTTTTGAAACATCATTTTGATTCCCCTGTTCCAACGCCTCCTGCGCATTACAAATGATTCAGTAATCGCGGTCGGCATACTTGTCGATCTCACAATGCCCCACAGCGCATCCCTTTTTACAGCTCAAAGCCCTTGCGGAAACCGCCGATGCCGGAAAAGAAGTCAAGGAATGTCATCTGCGCCATCGGTAGCCTCACAGTTCCAACGCCATATCCTCATCAAGCTCTGCCTGTCCGTCGTTCCCCATTTGAGCGGTCGCTTCCTGTTCTTCCTCCAATTCCATCAGCTTCATAAAGATGGCGTTGCAGCACGGATCAATCTCCGTGACATACCGGGTGGTTGGGTCAACATGGTTTTTCATCCCTCGGCGTCCGGGCGTCTGGGAAATCGGTCTGTCCGGCCCGGTCAAGCACCGTCTGATCGAAACGGGAATCCCAATCGGAAAACTGGATGGTGCGGGAGAGGGACATAGATTGCCCGCTCCACCGTAAAAGCGCACCAGCTCTCCAATGAAGGAATCCAATTCCCGGCTGTTCATGGCGGTCATGGCCTTATCCTGAATGAAGTTGCGGCAGGACATATTGATGTTGTAGCTGTCACACCAGAGAGCCGCTTCATCCTTTCGGGCGGCTTCCTCCAGCGCGAGGGGTAGTAGACCGGAATGGTTGCGTACATTATTCAAGCCCCCATTCATCCCCCGTAGCGGTGCCGGGTAAATTTTCTGTCCGCTCAGGAACCGGGACCAGGTTCTGCACCTGATCCACCACGGACAAATTGCTCCTGGTCCTTGGTGGTCATCATCACCGAGCCAAAAGATACTGGCCAGCGCCAGGACTGCAGTGGTAGTCACATTGGCGGTGAATAGCCAGACCAGGGCGGCCACACCGCCCCATCACCAGGGAACCAATCAACGCCTGAAAGAGCTGCTTTTTCCCAAAGCCTGTGAACAGCTCCGCCTCCCGGCTTCACGCCCAGAGGATATACAGCTTCAAATCCTCGTCCATTCGCACCTCCTACGAGTAGTAATATAAAAAATCAGGTCTTTGATTTGCCAGATGGATTCGCGATGATGTAGAAGATCACTGTGTTACGGGCGCGTTTTTATACTGCGCCGCCTGTTCCTCGGCGGCCGCCAGCCGCACCATGCAGTAGATAAACCTTGCCACGGCACCCCGCGCACCAGCAGGATGATGGCCTTTGAAAGATCGTCCATTGTTACCATCCGCCGTCACCTCTTTCCCATGCCCTTGACCATCTGCACCAGACGCACGGAATGGTATGCGTTGTTGACGATGGCCCCGCCACCGCCGCCTCCGGTTGTAACGATAAACTCCTGAAGGAACTTCGGCGTCCGCACAGCCAGAATCATGCAGGCCACGCCCCAGAAGATGTGCATATTCATCATCAGCCCTACGCCCAGCTTGGCGAGGGCGATCTGGATAATCACCGAGAGGGCCGATTGAAAGAACTTGCTCATGTAGGGCTTGAATACGCCCTTGTCGTTGTCGATCAGGCCCACACAGGCCAGGGGCATCCCCACCCGCAAAATCAAAATCTCCAGTCCCCGCATAAGGAACTGGAAGTAGAGGATAAAGTACACGATGACGAACACCAGCCCAAAGATGGCGGTCACGAGGCCGAGCGTGGAGATACCAGACACCCAGCCCGCCCAATCGTAAGCGGTGGCAAGGCCGATGGCCTCCAGCATCTTGTCGCTCATTTCCTCCACAATTCCCGCAAGCCAGCCGTACATGGTGGGAAAACAGACCGCCACGGCCATCGCCTTGAAAAAGTTCGTCAGCAGGGCAATCGGTTCTTCATCCGCGTCGCCATCGGACCACAGCACATAGGTTTCAAAGCCTTTTTTGAGAAATTTCAGAATGATAAGCGACACGCCAAAGCCAAACACAATATCAAACAGGGCTTCAAACAGATCAACACCGGCCAATGTGGACATATACTGCTCCGCGTACAGGGTCAGCGGCACAATGCCCTCCATCAGCCCGTCAATGTAGGCGATGGCTCCGTTGAGCAGGGCGACGATCAGCAGAACCAAAATATATTCCAACCAGCGGCCACCTCCTTTCCGGGGGCGGCCGGGGCCGCCCCTTGTCGTATGAATGGAAAACGGGGCGGGTCAGGCGGCAGGCGTCCCGCCGCCGTCCTCCGCCAGCGTCCGGTCATACTCGGCCAGCACCACGGCGGACAGCTTCTCCCGCAGCTCCTTCGTCATGGGGAAGCACTGTTCCGTCCATTCGCCTCTTACATTCCTACGGCTGGGCAGGGACACGAACATCCCTTTTTCACCCTCCACCACCCGGACATTCTTCACCAGAAAGCAATCGTCCAGGATGACGCTGCACACCGCCCGCAGCTTGTCTGGGCCGGTCAGCGTCCGTTTGATCTCCGCTCTGAACTCCATAGAAAACCTCCTTGATAAAAAGTGCGGCGGGGCATAACGCCCCGCCGGTTCCGCCAAACATCAGCCCGCGTAATCGAACATATCCTTGATGCGCTGGGTAATGGTCGGCAGCACGGTGCTGTCCACAATGAGGTAGAGGCCCGCCAGGATCAGGGCGCCCAGGACAATGGAGATCAGCACCGTGATCGCCACATCAAGGGTGCCCTGCCCCTCACGGTTTACCAGTGCCTCCTTCGTGCGGTCAGCCAGCTCACGGGCCTTCTGCTTGGCAGCCCAGATAGAAGTCATAGCCTTAACCTGAGTGTTGCGGATGAAGTTAGCCATAGTTTTTTCCTCCTGTTAATAAAGTGATTTATTTAGCAAGGCGCGGAAATCGCCTGTACTACGAAAAAAAGCCCCGGCTTACTGATAGTAGCCGAGAATCAGGTTCAGAGTGGCGGAACCCAGAACGGCGCCGATGCAGGACACCACCGCCACCACAATGCGGTTGTTCCACTTCTTTTTGATCCATTTCGTCGGCCATGCCGCGCCGGATGCAGAAGTAGATGATAAGCAGACCGGACACAACCGGGGCCAGGACCATGAGCCAGGTGGTCAGGTCGCCAATCAACTGCTCGGTGCCCGTCACGATCTGGCTGTCCTCCACACCGGCCGCATAAGCCGGTGCGGACATAAAAAAAGAGGCGGCAAGTGTGGAAAGACCGACACCTGCCGCCCGGACAGACTTACGCAGCCTGCCCATCGTCTGTTTCACTTTTTTCTTTCATCGAAACCTCCTGAAATTTAATCATCATCAGAAGCGCCGCCCCCTGCGTTTTTCTGCTGGGCGAGGCGGCGCATGATGTCTTTCTGGTAGTAAATCCAGATGTTCCACAATGCGATTTCCTGTTTCGTGTCGGTGATGATTGGCCGTTTCTGTTCCCGTTCTTCCCGCAGCCTGCGGTTATGCTCCATGTCGCCCATGCCCAGCATTTGATTGAACAGCCATTTGGAGAGGTCCGGGGCGTACATCATGGCCGGATGGTCCCGGCTGGTGATGATCTGATAGGGCCGCTTAACGCGCCGGACCTCATCCGTATTGAGCAGCTTGCGCTCCGTCAGGCTGACGCTCTGGGAGCTGGACGGCGTTGTGAACCGCCCGTTGCTGGCCGAGCTGGTAGCTGGATGTGGTGTAGCTGCCCAGCTTGTCCGACATTTCCCGCAGGGTTTCCGGGTCGTCGCTTTGCAGGTAGGCCCAGATTTGGCAGTTGCCCTTGATGGTGTTGGCGATATTGTCGCTGTACTTTTCCTTGAGCTGGTCGAACCCCTGCACATAGAGGGCATAGCGCATCCCGCGTCCGGCCGCAACGGTGAGCTTGTTCGTCATATCGCTGATGGGGGTGAAATTCCCGAACTCATCCAGCAGGAAATTCACCCGCCGTTCCAGCCGCCCGCCCCGCTTGTCCGCCGCCTCCGCCAAAAGCTCATATTGCTGGGACACAATGAGAGAGGCAATCGGGTAAAAGGTGGTTTTCTCATCCGGCAGGATCACAAAGAGCGCCTGCTTTTTGCGCCCCAAATCCGTAAGGGTAAAATCACTGGCATGGGTAATCGAATAAATGGATTTCGAGGTAAACAGCCGCAGGGTGGTGAGGGCGGAGGTGTAAAAGCTACCTCTGGTGCGGGACGGGGCCACATCGGAGATGGAGAGCAGCGCCCGCGCCGGGTGCGTTGGCGACTGCTTTTTCAGATACTCCAGCAGGGGCATTTTGTTCCCCAATGGTACGGCACATCTCGGATATGAACCAATACACATTGGTCATATTCTGAAATTCCGGCCGCTTCTGGTTATCGCACACCACACAGAGGATGGCGGCGGCGATGATGGAACACTCGCCGTTCGTCCAGATTTTCTCTCCCTCCGGCTTGCCACCAGATTATTGGTCAGATCCCAGGCCAGCATTTCCGCCCGGTCTGTGTCGCCCTCGTTGATGGCGTCGATAACCGGCTGAAGCAGATTGTAACGCATACTCTTGGCCGGGTTCTTGAAGTCCAGCACCAGCACCTCATATCCCAGTTTTTCAGAAATTCAGAGGTGTAGTGGAACAGCTCGGCCTTGGGGTCCGAACAGAAAATAGATTCCCCGGCAAGCCCCAGAAGGCAGATGCTCTCCAGCACCAGGCAGCGGGACTTGCCGGAACGAGGTGGCGCCCACGCAGAGCAGGTGACAGTCATCCCCCACAAAATAGATTTTTTTCTTTGCCGCCCTCCTTTTTCATGCCCACCACCACGCCGCCTTTCGTCAGCGGGGAGGCGGTGTATCCTTTGGGAATCACCTTGGGATACAGATTCAATTTCAAACAAACACCTCACTTTTTTCATAAAATCCAGCCCATCATAGCCGGTTTTCAACAGTTCCCGCATGGCCGAGTCATTCGGGTCCAGGATAAAGCTGTCAAAGGCTTTTTTCCTTTTCCGCGTCGCTCATCCAGCGGGCCGAGCCGTGCTGATACTGGCCCACCGCCTTGGGGGTCTTGATCTCCGGCGTGATGGTGTCCAGGTCGGATTCATAGGGCCGCATATTGGTGAGAAAGAACATCACGGCCAGCACGCACACAAACCCTTGCAGGCAGAGGTACAGCATCATGTGCTGACGGTTGGAGAACAGGCTGGCAAGGCAGTCCCCGATGGGAAGGAGGGACAGCCGGGTGATCTTCCTTGTCAGCAGCCCATGAACAGCGGTGGAGAAAAAAGAGATTCAAGACCGCGCCGGACACAAAAAATCAGCCCGCAGATCAGCAGCTTTCCTTTGGTCCTCATGGCTCCAATCCTCCCCATCCTCCAACTCAAGGGGCAAGGCCCTGTACGGCGGCCTCCAGCACAGCTTCCGCCGCCTCGCTGCGGATCGGCTTATCCGCGATCCATGCGGCCAGACTTTCCGGCTTTACGATACCGTAGAAGTCCTTGCGCTCCCAGTGAATGTACCGCCCATCCAGCAGGTTTTCCGCATAGACTGCCTGCCCTCTGGCCCCATAAGTGCAGCCAAACCCGTCACGGGCATACCACAGGGAATCGTCTGCGGTCAAATCCATGCTGTTCCCGTAAGCCTCCGGTTTTAGGACAAGAATCTGCCCCTCATAGCTGCTCTGGTCGCTGCCCGCTATGCAGTCATCCACTCCCAGGAGTCGGTCCTGCTGACGGATTTTGACCTTTTTCCTGCACCTGTTCTTCCGGCACATAGAAAATGGGCATATAGAGCTTCTTTTGCAAGTTCAATTTCTTCCCGCATCCCGGAAGAAATGGTGCTGCCCACTACCCAGAGGTCATCGCAGCGCCACATAAGGTCGCGGCCCATTGCCAACCCCTGTTCCCGCTGCTCCGGTTGTTCATCATCCAGATATTGCGTGAAGATCGTGTGGGGCGCCAGAGGATCACCCCGCAGGATGCCGCATACGCGCAGTAGTCCCTTGCTCTTTGGATATTCCGCTCCACATCCCCGCGCAGGGGGGATGAGATATAAACCAGCCGCAATTTATCACCTGCCTTTCCCAATTCAGTCCAATCAAAGTTCCATATCCTCCTCGTCCTCCAGATCACAGGCGCTTTCCTCATCGGAACAGTAATCTGTGAACGGCAAAATCTGTTCTGTGCCGTTCTCAACATTTTCCTCGGATTCATAAAGGCCCATATCGGCAAATTCATTATCAGAAACAAGTGTGCCGTCATCCGTGCGGAACATCAGCGGCATACCGTTACTGTCCTCGTAATACAGAAACTCATTGGTTGCATACGCCAGTCTTGCCATATCACCACTGTGAAAAATGAAATATGGAACCGTCCGTTCCCCATTGATTGCCGGATATTTTTTTGAGTTCGTCAAAAAACGCTTGGAGTTCCGGGCAGACATAGTGTACGGTCAGCGTGCCCGTCTCGTTGCGGGAAATCCTGCCGATCACATCGTTTAGCGCGTGATCGGCAGTCCTTGATAACCCGCCCAGGCGACGGCTGTAATTTGGAACGGAGAAACAATGCCGTCTGTTTCTTTATAAACCTGCGCGTTCTCAAAGTCATACTGGAGCCACTGGCACTCCATCTCATCATCCGCCTTTTGGTGTGGCGATACATCCGCTTCAATGATGAAGTGGTTGCCCTCCAAATCAAAATCCAGGATTTTCATGGAATCCTCCTACCTTTCCAGGTCCAGCCCATCCAGCTCTACATCGCTGATGGGCGGTTCAAAAGGCCGTGTCATAGGACACACATCATCAAGCTGCCGGATGGCCTCCAATCGTGCTGCGGCCTTCGGGTCGGTCACAAGCTCCTGCTCCAGCAGGGCGTCGGCAACAATGGCATTGGAAACCGGGTCGGTAAAGCACAGGGCCTCGCCGTCCTGCGCCGCCTGTTCCATGACGGACTCCGGCAGGATTTCCTCCGCAACGGCCTTGGGGATCTCAAGCCCCCGCTTTTTGGTGCCGACGATTTCATAGATACCCACGGCGATCTCGCCGCAGGTGATGATGTTCCCCATATATCGGGATTTGGGCGTCCATCACGCATACTTTTCACCCTCCATCTTCCTCATAAGGCATAAACGCAATGACGGTGAGATAGTCCGTCCCCAGCCGCCTCAAAAGCGCATCCTGATGTTCCATGACCTGATCCACCACATGCTCCGGGCAGTATTTCATCAAATCGGCTACATATTGCCCCACATCCAAGCCGATAGGGTCGGCCAGGTATTCTTCGTCCGTCATGCCCTCAAGTTGCTGGTTCAGCTTATTTATACATCAGAAACGGGCGATAGCGATGGTCTGATTCCGCTTGCTGTTCATCATAGGCTATCCTCCCATCTCCATTTCTTCCTGCAGGCCAAACTCCATATCAAAGTCAAAGTCCATGTCGGCCTCCCGCAGCTCCGGGATAATGTCCTCGATTTTGTCAAGAATCCGTTCCACAGATTCACGGGCTTCGTTGGAAACATCGTGATCGAGTATGCTCATTTTGACCAGTCCGGCGTGAAGGACCCGCAGCTCTTCCTCGCTGAACAGGGCCTTTTCGTCCACCAGGCCGCTGCGCTTGGCAAAATCCTGTCCTGCAAATTCCTTGTTGTAAAAGATCTGGCGCGCCATCATTTCGCCGGAATCCGGGGCAGTGCGGTAGGTGGAGAACACATAGCCGAACAGGTGATGTTCCTTGCAGGCCAAAGTCACGCCGTTGTATTCCGCCAGCTTGTAGGAACCGTTGGGCAGCTTTTCGTTGGCGTCCGTGTAGGGGCAGTCACGACAGATGCCCACCTTTGACCGCTGTGTTCTGGGCGGTATCGTTGATAAGCCGAATGAGTTTATCCTTGACTGTGACAAACGGGTTCTGGATCACCGTATCGGCTTTGGAGAAATAGGCCACAAGCTGGTTTTTTATAGTAGATGTCAGCAATATAATCCGAAGATTGGGACCGCTTTACATCAAAGCCCTTTCGGGCGAGCTGTTCAAAGAACAGACGGTAAAATCTGTTTTGCTCCGCAACCGGCAATCCTCCTTCCTTACGAGTAACCTTTTGTTTCATCACCATTTTTGAGAACTTCAATGAAATCAAAAATGCGTTCCTGCCGCCGCCTGATTCCGGGGATAGGTGTGCGGCGGGGGGGCGCTTCTTTTCAGATCGTACCAGAGGCACCCGCCGTCCTTTCGGTTGGGGAACATACAGGACGGAACAGAAGTCCGCGCAGGGTATAAGGGCAGTTATGGCAGGGATGTCCTTTGGGGTATTCATACAGCCGGGCCGTCAGGCGGGTCACGCCATAGGACCCTCTGGGGATAGACACCGGCACCCCGTTGTGCTTATAACTCGTTGTTACTGTGTTCATCCAAACTCCTTTCTCGAACCGGGCGGCCGGTTGTTTGATTTTCGGACATACAATCATTTGTAAAAGCAGAAAGTCGTCAACTTTTTTCAAGGGACTTTTTCTGCAAACCATAAACTTTTTCAAGCGACTTTTATCGGCAAGATCAACTTTTCAAAAAATATCGAGGTTGAAAAGAAAATGCCCGCCTGATAAACAGGCGAGCATTTCATTGAGCTGTATCTTTAATATTCAGAACTGAGCAGAAAATCGGCTATGTGCATGGTCTTGATCCCCTCGTAATTCCCCCGGCAAATTCGTCTGTTGTGAGAACAAATTTGGGGTAATTATCCGGTATTTCAAGCAGGCGGTATATTCTCTCTTTTCTGTCTTTTCTGAGTTGATTTCCTGCGTAACCTGAACATAAATTTTTTCGTTTTGTCTGACCGCTACAAAATCAATCTCTCCGTCTCCGGTTTTCCCCACATTGACAGTATATCCCCGTCGGCAGAGTTCCAAATATACGATATTTTCAAGGCTGGAAGCAACGCTGTCTGCGTTATAGCCGAGAACACTGTATCGCAAGGCAACATCGGCCAGATAGAATTTTTCCTGCGTTTTCAGGATTTCCTTCCCCTGCAAGTCATATCTGGAACAGCGGTGAAGCAGATATGCCTTTTCCAGCTTTTTCCAAATAGCTGTAAACTGTTTCGTTATCAAGGGCGCGCCGCTCTGCTTTCAGGTAATCCGCAATGGACTTTGCCGAAAAAGTGTTGCCGACATTATTAAATGTGTATTTACGACAACGCGCTCCAGTTGGTCGATCTTCCTGACCTGATTTCGCTTTACAATGTCTGAAAAGATGTGGAATTATATATATCCCGGACAACCGTGTAGATTTCATCCTGAGAATACGCCTGCAAATGCGTTGCCGGAAATCCTCCCAGGCGAACATAATTGGCAAGTTCTGCTTTCGGCTCCCCAACATTGGCGAATTTGCTTCTAAACATCAGATATTCGCTCGAAGGACAGCGTAAAAATGCGGAAGGACATGTACCGGCCAGTAAGGTAGGTCGCTATTTCAGAGGACATCATTCTGGAGTTGGAGCCTGTGATATACAAGTCAACATCAAAGTCGGACGCCAGCGAGTTTACAACCTTTTCCCAGCCCTTGACCTTCTGTACCTCGTCCAGAAACAGATAAGTCCTTCCGTGGAGGAAAGCTGATCCTTCAATAGCGTAGATCTGCTTTGCCGTCATATCCTCAAATTCCATAGAATCATAACGACAGCTTATAATGCGATCTTCCGGGATGTTTCGTTCCGTTTTCAGCCTTTCCATAATCATTTTCAGTATGGTAGATTTTCCGCAGCGGCGCACCCCTGTAAGGATTTTAACAAACAGGAGTATCTCGACATAAGCCATGATCTTATCCACATATAACGGCCTGTAAATCATCGTGACCACCTCCATTCGCTATTATTATACCGCAAAACGCACAGGCGGTCAATCAGTCTTGCGGTTTATAATCGCAAAACTTTTCTACAATACATTTATTTGCGGATTGTACTATGGTTCCATCCCCCTTGTCCTTATGCCGCAGATACCATTCTTTTGGGCCGCCTTTGACAGTTCGGTACTCATGGCCTTTGCCGGTCGTCGTATTCCATGTCAAAACTCATAGCGCCTGCTCCAGCGCTATTAGAATTTCGCAAATCATCTGTTCGGTGAAGTAGGCTTTCCGGGCCTCTGTATATTCAAAAGACTGGACCTCACGGTCTTTGCACAGCATGGTGCGGATGACGTCGAGAATTTTATTGGCAATCAGCTTATCGGCCTCCGCCACAGCCTTTTTCCTGCTGTTCTTTGATGTGCGCCGGGTCGGTGTCATAGAGCATGGCAAGACGGGTCTTGCTCTCTGCATAGTCCTGAACCAGATTGCGGATGTACTCGTTGTTTTTTTCAGGAAGGCAATCAAAGGCATCCACTTCGACCTTCACATCCTCTGGCAGCAATTTGTAATACAGCCGTCCCTTTTTTCGGCATTTTTCCTTCAGCGCAAACAGGCGGAGAGAAAGGGGGCGATCTCATTGCACCAACAACGCGTCCAAAGGGGAAGTCCCCAGTTCATCATCCGTGATTCGCCCAAACGCTTCACGCAGGCGGCGATATTCCTGCGGGTGAAGCTGTTCCATATATTTTCAAACTCGTCGATCATTTCGTCTGTGATGGCCGACAGGTGTTCCTTGGCCTGCTGTTTGTCCTCGCAATATGCCTTGATGCGCTCGGCAAAGGTATCCCGAATGAGCTGCTTACGGATTTTATCCGGGATGCTGGGATGGACAAAAGGGACCATTGTTCGCGGATGTTTATTCCAAAACACCACATGGATGTGAGGATGACCTTTTTTCGTTATGGTGGGCAGCCACCCATTGCAAATCCTGCACCCGGATTCCATTGAACTTTGCAAGGGTCAAAATGTGGCGGTCAATATAGTCCTCCCACGCTTTGTGATCGGACAGCCCCAATTCGGCAGCCGTTTCCGGTGAAAAAGGAGATAATACCACGATACATATTGACCCGACGATAGGAAAGCTCCCGAACCAGGCGGGCGGCTTCCTGCCAAGTGTCAAACTCTTTGACCGCCCCCGGCTCCAGCTTGCCAAACAGTCCGTGGCGCATCCCCTCATTCTTCACGGCACCGGGACGGGTGGCAATATAGCCGATATGGGCATAGTTGCCTTTTGGAGTTTTTTATAGTTGGGGTGCCGGTGGCGCTGCTTATAAATCAGAATCGACACGGGAACCCCTTGTACGGCATGGATGGCTTTCTGCATTTCCTCGTCATCCAGAAAATACGCAGAGCGTCGGCGTTCTTTTGATTTGCAAACGCCAACGCCCTTTTCTGGCCGCCGACTCAATTTTTTCAAAAGACGAATAGCGATCTTGGTCAATGAGGTCTGCGATAATGGCAATGTTGGCATAATAGCCCGCAGCCGATATGATCGTCAGGCGGTTTATCAGTCCGGCCAACCGATTTCCCAGGGCTTTGAGCTGCCCGCTGAGTTCCTGCCGGATGACCCCGTTTATCATGTCAATATTTTCGGCGGTGGTTTCCAAATCCAGGTATTCGTCAATCGCCCGCCGCACCTCTTTTGGAGAAGTCTGTCCCATTTCTGGCCGCCAGCTTATTGAGCGCCTGAATGGTGTCCGGGGGCAGATGGATGGTTTTGCGCTCGGTTCGATCGGGGATTCTTTCAAGTCAAGCCTCCTTCCAGCAGAAAAGGCGCCGGATCATCCAGCGCCCTTCTCGTTGATTACGGCAATTTATACTTGGTGTTTTTTCCTTGACCTGTCTGCACAATCAGATTCTTTTGGATCATCTTGCTTAACAGACGACCAGCGGCAGTTTGATTCATATCCACGGTGGCCTCTGCTTCTTTGCGGGTAATAGAACCGTTCTTCTTAATGAACTCCAGCACCAACCGTTCCGCTTCGTTGTCCGCACTTACCAGGGGGAAAAGAACCAGCACCCTCATTCAAATTTGGCAACACGATTTTGAACGCATTGTCTGTTGCTTCAATGACTGGCTTTTTATCGCTGTTTTCATAAGCACCCATGATTTTTTTTCATGCCAGTTCCATACGCTTCAATCAGTTCCAGACGGTAGAACACATTTGCCAATTTAGGATTCCGGCAAACGGACAGCCCAATCATAATGTCGTTCAGCGAAACGCCCGCAGGCAGACCTCCAATCGAAGTAAACTCAATCCGATCATCATACACACTGATAAGTGTACTTCTTGCACTGAAAGAGTAGTCCCGGTGTACCAGAGAGAATTGAGCAGAGCTTCACGAATTGCAACTTCTGGATAATCCCGTGTGTCAATCCTCCGCAGCTTATCAAAGGTGGAGCGCACCTGATTTCGACGGTCGATATATTCGTAGACCTCGCTCATCTGCTGAAGGAGAGAGCCAGTAAACTCCTGCCGGTCCCGGAAGATATTTTGGTCGGTTCCCTCAAACACAGCCGCTTTCACGGTATGGGTACATTGCTCTGATAAGAGCAACCCTAAATTGGTATAGATACCATCTGTGCTGAGAAGTCCAAGCGTTTGCATCTGGGGCACCCCCAAATGCAATATTCCGCGCTTCAAACTCCTTTGCTGCTGCCTGAAAGGTCAAATTCTGCTCCAGAGATCGCATGGCTTCAAAACTGTCACCATCCGTATCTTTTATCATCCTGCGGATTGCTGTGGTCGTTGCGGGGACAGACGAAGTCCCTTGCCGCACATATACACCCTCCGGCCGCAGTCCCTTTTTTGCCAGATAGTACGGCCGCTCTGTGCCGCGCTGAATCTCAACGGCGACGATTTGTTTCCTATCCACAACCTTTGTGTCATAGCGGACGAACATCGTGACATCCGGCTTGATACTGTCACGCACCATGTTGGAAATCTGCTGTGTCACTGTATCAGGACTATCAACACCCACAATACTGCCATCATCAGCAACCCCTACATACCGCGTCCCGCCCGCGCTGTTCGCAAAAGCTATGATTTCCTTCTTTATATCTTCCACAACAATCTCTTTTTAATTCAATGGTTTCACTTTTCCTGAAAAGTCATATCTTCATCTCCCTGAAATTATTCTACTCATATTCTAACGATTCTAACCATTCTCGTCAACACGAATGATTAGAAGTGACAAGAACCGAAAAGAACGGGGAGAATATGACTTTTTATTTTGCGGTATGACAAAAATCACACCAGAATCAAAAAATCATACTCTTTGAAATCCTCAAAACCCCGTTGAAAGCACGGCTTTTCAAGCGAGTCGGCCCGCCGTCAGGTATGACGGCTATTCCTGCCATAACCGGGAAATCGCAGGCGGGGCCTGCGGTTTCCCCGGCTGCGGGGCCCCAACGGGGCGGTCAATACGGATGAAAAGAGAAGTGAGAGAGTCAGCGATCCAGTTCGTCCTCTGGTTCCTCGGCGGGTTCCCCAATCCGTGAAGATCTCCGCCATGATCTGCTCCTTGTCCCCACGGGTGGAGCTGCCCTGCGTCTCATAATCCCGCAGAGCGTTCATCCGCTCCGGGATGGTGAAGAACGCAAAGCGCCCATCCTTCATTCGTGTCAAAAGCCGCATTTCACAGCCAGATGTAGGGTCCATACCGCTCAGCAGTTCTTCCAGCGTCCCTATCTTTTCCGCCGCTTCACGGACAATGGAGCGGAACATATCGGACGGTATCTCCACATTCCAGACAGAGTAATCATCGCGTCCGTGGCAGGTGATGGTCTGATGGCTGTGCAGGGGGCGCCAGCGAACTTCTCCAGAGCGGAGGACAACAGCGCCTCGGTTTCCGGCTCAAAATAGCCGCACAGATCCAATTCCACCGAATTTGCAACGGCTGCGGCCTCTTTCTCGGTCAGCACGATGTCCACATTATTTCTTTCATAGGAAAAGCCTCGTCCATTCAGCATTAGGGGAACACTCGGCAGCGATGCGGAACATTCGAAATAATCGTCCGCCGTTTCGCCCAGTGTCTTGCCTGTGGCGAATGATTGAAAATACCGTTTGCCATCGCCGTCTCGACAGGCCAGGGAAATATCCAGGTAGATTCCCTCACTGAGCCGAAATTCGGGATGCAAAGGGCTTCCTCAAATTCAGGAAGTTCGCCGGTCAATCCCTCATACTTGCCGGAGAATGAAAAGTATTCATCTGGGAGAAGTCCGTGAGCCTCCAAATGCGTTTTCAGCTTATCAAAGGTTTCCTTGGCGTCAGCCATACCGATGTGTTTGACCCGGTGATTCTCATCCGGTTCACTCCATCGGTCCAGTTCAAAGGTCTGTATCTTTGCCATAATCAAGCCTCCATTTCCTGTTCATCTTCGCTTTCAGGTTCCTCAGCGGCGTCCCCTGTTAAACTCCGCCTCCAACTCCGCCATACGCAGGCGGTCTAAATCCTCCACGGAGCGGCCTTTCCGCTGCTCCACTAGATCGGTGTTAAAATCATTCAGATGGGGAAGATGGACGGCGCACTGAAATCCCCTCCCGGTATATTCCCGCACCCACTTGGCCGCCGTAAGCTGCCCCCAATTCCGAAACTGCCCGTCCTTGTCACGGGCCAGATAGTCGTTGTCCACCGCAAACACCAGCCGCCTGATCTGGGATGGCCCTCCAGATAGCGGTCAATAGCCCCTGTTCCACAGGCAGCCGGTGGAGATACGGTGATCCTCCGTCCAGTCCCGCCCATAAAAAGTCAGCGGCGATGGACGCATGGCTCATCAGGTCGATAGGGGCTTCGGTGACGATCAGCAGGTCGCTTGTTCCCTCATGGAAAAAGGGGTAACTTTTATCAGAGCCGGTCGCGTCCATCTTAAATGAGCTGTTTTTCTGGCCGCCCGCATGGAGCAGTACCGGGGCGTTCCTCGGCGTCATAACCCACAAACACGCAGTTGCCGTACTTTTTTCTCCTGATAGATCATCTTCCGATTCATAAAATGGCTGACGATTTGTGGACTGATCCCTCGGATGGACACCAGATACCAATAGGCCCGCTTCATATTGTCCGCCTTTTTCAGGCAGCACCAGCGGCCCGCGCTCCTTCTTCTCATAGGGCGTTACCTGTCGGGCTTCCGCCGCATATTCCTTGCCGATCAGCTTGCCCACCGCCTCCGGGAAGGACAGGTTTTCCTCCCGCATGACAAAATCAATGGCTCCGCCCTTGATACCGTCATCCGGCCCCGTCCACTGGAAAAAGCGGTTGTTCTCCGGGAAGATATACAGGCCGCCGCTGTGCTTCATGTGGACGGCCTTGCGGCCAGCCTTTTTCCGGCTCATAGCCATATCCACGGGCAAGAGAGAGTATGTCCACACTGTTTGCCTGCCGTATCTCGTCCTCGGTGAATTTATGATACGCGGCGGCGCTTCTTCGCATAAAATCACCGCCTTCCTGACTGTGTGTTATAGTTCTTCATCACAATCTTCCTCATAATCATCCTCCGCCTCATAGTCCGTTTCGTCCTCGTAGAACTCATCCATTTCAAACCCAGCGTGGGAAATCTCCTCGTTGCTCATGCCGAGTTCTTCTCTCAAATACTGGTACAAATCCCATCCGGCATAGTTCCGGGCTGCCCAAGATAGCGCCTTATCCAGAATCAAACAGGTGCGGTCAGCGCCCAGGTTCTCCAGAGAACCGCTGCGGATGGCATTGAACTCACGCTCAGACAGGTTCAGCAGCCGGTAGGCTTTCTCAAGCCGCAGCTCCCTTTGCACAGTCTCCAGAGCATCAGATTCTTCGTCTGCTCCACAAAGCCATAGTCCAGATCGCTGTACCGAACATCACCGGCACGGCAGGCGGCCCGGAACTGTTCAAAGCCCTTCATGTTGCTGAAGCCCCGGTAGTCCATTGTACCGCCGAGGATTTGGGCGCCGATGATGGTATGCAGCATTTCTTCATCCGTAGTGGCGGCCACGATTCGCATGGAGCTTCGCTCCTTACTCAAGGTGCAGCCATACAGCACATACACGGTCAAGGGAATCATCCGGCTTCACAATCCAATCCCTCCGTTTCTTCCCGTAATTCTTCCAGATACTCGTCAATGTCCAGTCTCCTCATAGCGGAACTGGAGCAGTTCCACGATAGCCGGATCGCAGTCCTCCGGCAGATAGCTTTTTACATCGTCCTGCACATCCGTATCTCGCCCAGGAAGCCCCAGCAGCTATCCACCTCCACATCTTCCCGGAATAGCTGGAACCCGTAGCACTGGCCGGTCAGAAAATAGTCGTAGGACTTCACTTCACCTTCCAGCACTTGGCGGGCCTTCTCCATAGTTTCAGGCGTTACCTTGCCGTACTCCGCTTCAATCCTTCGCTTGTCTGCATAAATCCATCCTACCTGACCGGAATCCCACGGGCAGGAAAAGCCGGTGGTGTTCATGGTGATGCCCGAATGGTCGTAGAGATAGAGGGCAGAATCACCATGCCCTCCATCTGCTCCACCAGCGAAAACAGTTCGCCGGTGGAGAGGGCGGAGAGGCAGTCATCCAGAAACCAATCCGGCACATCATCTTTCAGCGAGGCGGCATAGCTGGACGATACATACCAGTCGCTCTCGGAAGTCCAGTGCTGGTTTTCCAGCAGCTCCCACTCCCTTGTGGAGCGGTTATACTCCAACTTGGCATCCTTGGCCTTACCAGATTTGAGAAACGCAAAAACCGGATTGTCCCGGTCATGGCTGCTGGAATATTCAGAAAACAGCAAATCCTTCAAGAAATCACGGGGTTCCTCAAAATCGTGCTTTTCACCCAGAGAGTAGCGCCCATGCCAGCAGACCATTTTCCCCAGGCAGTCGTAGTCCTCACGGGGATTCGGGGCATATCGTCATCCACGATAAATAGGGTGTAGGGTGCCCTTGTTGCCGCAAGCGGCATGATGCCTCACCCTCCTTGGTCGCAGGAACCGCCTCACCGGATCGCGTCTCGGTAATGCCGGTACCAGGCAAATAAAAAAGCCGCCAACCACGGCGGCAGCGGCGGAAATACCTACAATTACTTTTTTTTCATGCGAACTCCTTTCCAAAAATAGGTTTACAGTTCCATATCCTGCTCGTCCTCGTCCGCAGCGGCGGGGCCTCTGGGCTGGCCTCACCCTGTTCTTCAAACTGCTGCTTGGTCTGAATTGCCGCTGACAGCTTCGGGAGCAGTTCAAACATTTTCGTGCTGTCACGACTGCCTTCTATAATAACGGTAGTCCCACTGTCCGCTCTCCGGGGAATAGCGGATGCTGTGCAGCGCATTGATGATCCAGCCCTGTGTTTTCAGGGGACAGGTATTTCATGCTCCCGGAAAAGCTGCATAATCAGGGCCTTGCCGTTGACCTCCCGGTTCACCACCTCCTTTCCCGCCAGAATATCCTTTCTCCGCCTCCCGGATAGCGGCATCATAGCGGGCCTGCTGTTCCTGTTCACGCTGGCGCCTCTCTGCTTCACGCTCTGTCGCCCATCGTTCTTCCCGCTGCCTGCGCTCTGCTTCTAATGGAATATTGTGCCGTTTTGCCTCATAGTACCGTCCCAGCAGATTGGCAAAGCCCAGGTCTGCCCACCGTTTCGGATCGCCCATACTCTCATTGAAAACCCGTTCAATCTCCCCGGATGCCATGCTCCAGCGTGGACAGCCATTTCAGAATTTCTTCCAATCGGTGCCGCTGGTCGATACCCACCATGAAGCCATCGCAGGGAACATAAACAGTCTGGAAGAACTCCCGTTTCTTTTCCATCGTGTAGAGTTCAATACCATTCTCATTGTAGAAGCGGTAATAGTAATGCTTGCTGCCCATCAGGTCTTTGGCAAACACCCGGTTTCATCCTTTTCCTTTGGCGGGAAGATGTCCTTTTTCTTTTTCATCCGGCCGTGTATAGCGTGGGGAGACAGGCCGGTTCGCTCCAAACTGTCTGCAATCAGCTTTTGCACCTTTTCCAGTCCGCCATGTTTTCCAATAAAAAAGAAGCTATATCCGCTGCCTGCTTCCAAGGGACAGAATTGCAGGCCCGTCCTGCCTTCATAGACGGCGCCCTTGTACTGAAACAGATCCAGGCCGAAATCGTTGTGGAACGGCTTGGCCTCTCGCACAGGGGAGCAGGCGCCTCCCGGAAGATGTAGCAGACAGTGGAATGTTTTTCACTCATTCAAACGCCCTCCCGCCATTTTACTGTTCGATGCCGGTAGCCGCATGAACGGAGATACCGGCCGCAGCTTTCCCGCCGTCTGCCTGCGGATTGTCCCTCATCTAAACCACCTCGCTTTCCTGTCCCTGCAAAGACTCGAACTCCAGCTTTTGTGTTGATCTCCGTCAGGGTAGCAACTTTTTCGGACAGTTCTTCCTCATAAATAAAAGGCTGGCCCATCTGCTGACGGGCAGCCTCAACTGCTTTTTGCACTTCTTCCAAATCCCGCTGTGCATATGTCAGATAAGAGGGAATGCGCTCGGCAAGGTTCTCAATGCGGGTGATTGCTCCTGACCAGAAGAACCAATGTCTGTGTGTTGTACCGGGAGCTTCCCCGTAAAAACAAGCCCCGCTGAGAATGGATCAAAAGCTAAGATAGAGCCGAAATCCACGGTAGGTGCCGATCTCAAAATCGTAGTCATCCTTTTTCGTCCCTCGCTTATCCTGCGGTATAGCAACGCCGGGGCCTCGCCTGCTTCAGGGCGTTCTGTGTAGCGTTTCCCATCCAGCACGATGGAGAAGTTTCCCCATCTCTGGACTGTTCCAGCAGGGCCGCATCCTGACTAATCTGTTCGATTTGGCGCTGGTACTGCTGGATGCGGTTGGGATAAGTCGTGTTCACCTTCCGTTCAGAAAGCTGCTCGTTGCTCCACGCGCCCCGCAGGATTTTTCAGCTCCGTCACCCGGTTTTCCAGTTCCATCTTTTGAGCCAGCATGGGATTATCCGTAGCAGCCTCCTTAAACTGCGCGGCGGAAAGCACCGTTTCATCCACATCCTCTAGGACCGGGCGATGCTCCTGCCGGTAAGAATCTGCTTGATATACCGCAGCTTTTGTTCCTGAATCTGCCAGAGGTAGGCGTCAAAGGTGCCCTTTGTCACAAACTGCTTTATCATGACCTCCGGGTTCTCGTTGCCCAGCGGACCCCCGCCCATCCCGCTGGGTAATATCGGAGGGCCGCCATGGACAATCCAGATGATTGATCGCAATTACCTTGTCCTGCACATTCACGCCGGTTCCCAACTTATTGGTGCTGCCCAGCAAGATGCGG
>VOFC01004821.1_pt1 | contig 39151 bp, 37 predicted proteins | sample 5384161 | NCBI WGS metagenome assembly VOFC01 (sample SAMN12384722, study PRJNA508395) | human gut metagenome | isolation source: healthy gut B | host: Homo sapiens
CGCCAGCAGCGCGCCGCCTGCGATATCCGACCCGAGCGTGACGAGGTTGCCCTCGCGCAGCAGCGTCCGCACGGGCGCGACGCCCGAGCAGATGTTGATATTCGACCCCGCGCAGTGCGCCGTGACGACGCCATGCTCGCGCATGGCCTCGCGCTCGCGCTCGTCGGAGTGGACGCAGTGCGCCATGACGGTATGGTCCTTCCACAGCCCCGCGCGGTCGTAGCTCTCCCAATATTGCGCGCAGTCGGGGCAAAGCTCCCTGACCCACGCGATCTCACCCTTATTTTCAGACAGGTGCGATTGGACGTACAGCCCGCGCTCCGCGGCGAGCTTGCCGAGCCAGCTCATCAGCTCGTCGGTGCACGATGGGGTGAAGCGCGGCGTCAGGATGGGCTTGACGGTCTGGAAGCGCCCGCACGCGTCCAGCCAGCGCAGCGTTTCGCGCTTGGACTGCTCGGTCGTCTCCTGAAGCTCGGGGCTGCCGTTGCGGTCCATGTTGACCTTGCCGACATAGCCCGTGACGCCCGCCTTTTCGAGCTCTTCCATCAAAATGAGCGTCGCGTCCGTGTGGAGGGAGGAAAACATGCAAACGCGCGTCGTGCCGCTCGTGATGAGGTCGCTCGCGAGCTTTTTGTAAATGCGGCGGGCGTAGTCGCTGTCTTCAAAGCGCGCCTCGGTCTTGAACGTGTAGGTGTTGAGCCAGTCGATCAGCGGCAGGTCCATGCCCATGCCGAGCATGGGGTACTGCGGCGCGTGCAGGTGCATGTCGACAAAAGACGGCATGATGAGGCTATCACCGTAGTCGATGACTTCCGCGTCGGCATTCTGCGGCACGGCCTTTTCAACGCTTTGGATGCTGCCGTCGTCATGCAGGACGAGGCAGCCGTGCTCGACGATCTCGAGCTTGCCGAGCGCCGGTGCGGAAACGAGATTGCCCTTGAGGATCTTCATATCAGTCACTCCTGTTTTAGCTTTGTGCAAAAGAAAAAGCGCCCCGCCCGGGGACCTCTCCCCCGGCTGAGCACCCATAGCAGAGCCTTTCGGCGGCTCCGTAGAAACTTTCGCGCCATGTAAGCGAAACTATATGAGTTTTTCTCCGCTGCCATCACCATACCACGCGAAAGCGAAAATTGCAAGCGAAAAGCGGCGGGCGTGCTATGTCATATCGGCGCAAGTGCGCACATAGGATTGTCCCAAGAGGTGAATCACGATGCAAAAGAAACGGACAGGACGGATGCTGTGTTCGCTCGCGCTCTCGGCGGTGACGCTCTGGGGCGTGAGCGTCACGGCGCCGGCGAAGGACGCGCGCGATGCGCTCCGCTCGCTCAAGGACGAGACGCTGGGCGTGATGCTGCTGAGATATGAGCGCGGCGACGGCGGGGAGGACTTTCTCAGCCTGCGAACGTCGCTCGCGCTGCACGCGACGCCGCTTCTGCGCGAGGGCGAGGAGAACATCGCGCAGGCATGGTCGGCAGAGCTTGAGCAAAAGCCCGATGACAGCGCGGACGAAACGGGCGACGCGCAGGACAGCGAGGGCACGGTGCTCACGCAGGAGGAGACGCCGGACGAGATCGCCGTGACGGAAAACGGCTCGCCCGCCCGCACGCTCAAGGCGTCCGACCCCTCGGGCTATACGGTATTCGGCAATGTGTACATCAACAACGGCTCGGATGCCGCGCTCGACGCCTCGATGCTCTCGGGCGATTATGCAGCAAAGCTCGGTGCGGAGGGGCCGCAGGTGCTCATCATCCACACCCACGGCTCGGAGAGCTACACCATGCCGCCGGGGCAGGAATACGACGTGTCCGACACGTTCCGCACGCTGGACACGAACTGCAACATGATCCGCATCGGCGACGAGATGGCGCAGGTGCTGACCGACGCGGGCATCAGCGTCGTGCACGACCGCTCGCTCTACGACTATCCGAGCTATTCGGGCGCTTACAACCGCTCGCTCGCGTCGATCGAAAGCTACTTGCAAAAGTACCCCTCGATCTCGTTCGTGCTCGATGTGCACCGCGACGCGGTGCAGGACGCGAACGGCCAGCAGTTCAAGCTGCTGTGCGGCGAAGATAAAAACGCCGCACAGCTCGAATTCGTCATCGGGTCGAACGGCGGAGGCCTGAGTCACGATCTCTGGCGCGAGAACTTAAAGCTCGCCTGCGCCGTGCAGGAAACCCTGTACAAAGACTATCCGACCCTCATGCGCCCCGTCACCGTGCGCAACTCCCGCTACAACCAGCACATGACGACGGGCTCGCTCCTTGTCGAGGTCGGTACGGCGGGCAATTCGCTCGAAGAAGCCGTCAACGCCGCGCGGCTTTTTGCCGCGGGCTTTGCCAAAACGATACAAAACGGGACGTAACGGCGCTCCCGCCGCCAAAATAGACGGAAAGAGGCAAAAAAAGCACAAATTCTTGTCAAAGTTGCCGTGTTGCATTCTGCACAAAAATCCTGTTAAATGGAAGTTACCATTTCAATCGAAAAATTTCGTCAGAAATTATTTTTTCAGGAGGGGTAATTCCATGGAGCTTCTTCAGGAGCGCATCCGCCGCGAGGGCAGAGTCCTGCCCGGCAACATCGTCAAGGTCGACGGTTTCCTCAACCACCGCGTCGACACCCGTCTGCTCGAGGACATTGCGGACGAGTTCGCCAAGTATTTCGACACCAGCAAGATCACGGTCGTTCTGACGGCGGAGGCCAGCGGCATCGCGCTTGCGACCATCTGCGCGCAGAAGTACGGCGTCCCCATGCTCTTCGCCAAGAAGGCCAAGAGCGACAACATCGAAAGCGGCCTGTACCAGAGCGAGGTCTTCTCCTACACCTACAAGAAGAGAGTCACGCTGCTCGTCTCTCAGGAGTGGCTGAACGCGGACGACCACGTGCTCATCATCGACGACTTCATGGCCAACGGCTTCGCCGTGCAGGGCCTTGTCGATATCGTCAACGAGGCGGGCGCGAAGCTCGAAGGCATCGGCATCGCCGTGGAAAAGGGCTTCCAGGGCGGCGGTGACCGCTTCCGTGCGAGCGGTATCCCCTACAAGGCGCTCGCCGTCATCGAAAAGGCGGACCAGAACGGATTTGTTTTCAGAGAAGAATAACTTCTTCAAAAAGAGGCTGGCCATTTGGCCAGCCTCTTTTTGAAGAGAGGCTGGCCATTTGCCCGCCAGCGGGCTTTTTTGAGGGGTGAAGTTTATTTGCAACGCCATGTCGGCGGAAAAGTCTGAAATTTATTTGCGCCGTGCGCGTCTGGGGAGTTTGGCGCCTGTTTTCTGCCCGTAGGGCAGAAAATGCGGCGGGTGCGAGACGGAAGTTGGTGCGTCGATTTTTAGTGCGGAGGGCCTGTTCACTGCCGGAGGCAGCGAATGCGGCACGGGAGGGATTTTGCCTGTTTGCCGCCGGAGGCGGCAAATGCGGCGGGAAAAATTACCGTTAGTTGCCGTTCATTGCTTCTGTGGGGACAAAGTAGTTTTCTGAGGCGATGATCGTGCCGTCGTTCAGGGTGACCATCATACGGTCCATGTCTTTGTCGATGTCGATGCTTTCCACATCGAGCGGTGAAAAGTCGCCCGCATAGAAAAAGGTGAGGATCGGATACTCGTTGTCCACCCAGTTGATCTTGGCTTCTGCGCCGTCTCTGCACGAGGGCTCGTAGCCGTCCATGGCAAAGGTCCCGACAAAGCTGGTGGAGGACCACGTCTTTTTGAGCGTGCCGGAAATGGTGATGGAGGAGGGCGCGTAAGTCGTACTGCTGTCCTCGTAGACCCTTGCGGGGACGGTCTTGTCGATGGTTTTTCGTGTCCCGCGGATGCCGAGCAGGACGATCGCGCAAAGGACGGCAACCAGAAGAATGAGGGCCGTTTTTCTCTTTTTGCGGTTCATCGTGTGCATCTCCTTGTCCTGTTAAGTTTTGATGTGAAATTGCCCCTCAGAAAAGTGTGCACACCCACGCGAGGGCGGCGGAGAGGGGGATGTAGAGCAGAAAGTGCGTAAGATGCGCTTTTTTGTTGTACCCGAACAGCTGCGGGGCGGCGATGCCCTTGACCTCGGGGTAAAAAATGAGGAAGAAGTTCGAATGGCACAGCAGCACCCAGTCGAAAAAGAGAATGTCGTAGGCCTCCATGACATAGAGGATCACGAGATACCGCGTGAAAAACGCGCCGAAGGGGAAACCGTTCCGAACGCCGTCCCACGCGGCGAGGACTGCCGCACCGAGAAACAGCAGCATCGCCAAGATGCCGAGGTACCAGCCGAGGATATGCGCGCCGCGGAAGCGCTCGGCTTTTCTCTCAGGAACGGCGGCGAAGACCTCACGCGGCGCGGAGGAGAAGAATTTCTTCTCCTGAATGAGCCCGACGCCGGCGTACAGCAGGAGAAAATACGCCGCCATGACGAGAAACGATGCAAGCAGGGTGATCTTCATTTCTGTTGATGTCTCCTTTGCCGTCGTTTTTTGCCGCTTTACAGGCGGTAGAGTTCCGGCCGCCGGTCATGGAAAACGGGGACGCGGGCGCGGAGGGGCGCGATGGAGGAAAGGTCCAAGTCGGCGGTGACGATCTCCTCTTCCCCGCCGCCCTGGGCTAAGACCGCGCCCAGCGGGTCGAGGATGCGCGAAAAACCGCCGTACAGCGTGCCGTCGCGCTCGCCGCAGGCGTTGCACGAGACGACAAAGAGCTGGTTTTCGATCGCGCGGGCGGCGGTGAGCGTCTCCCAGTGGTATTGGCGCGCCGCCGTCCACTGGGCGGGCAGGAACACGACTTCCGCTCCGCGCAGCGCAAGCGTGCGCCACAGCTCGGGGAAGCGCACCTCGTAGCAGATGAGAAGGCCGCAGCGCACGCTATCCAGCGTGAAGGTGACGAGGTGGTCGCCGGGGGTGTAGACCTTGTGCTCGCCCATCGGCGTGAAGGGATGGGTCTTGTCGTATTCGGCAGATGCACGCGCCCGCGCGGTCGAAGACGCAGGCGGTATTGTAGATCTTGCCGCGGAGATTCGACACGCTCCCCGCCACGATGTTGACATTCAGCTCGCGCGCGAGCGGGGAAAAACGCGCGCGCACGGCTTTCGCGTTTTCATCGCACGCCGCGGCAAGGTCGCCCGCGGGCATGAAGCCCGTGTTCCACGTCTCGGGCAGGACGACAACGTCGGGGCCGTTTTCCCCGACAGCGCGGCGCACGAGCGCCTCCGCGCGGTCAAAGTTCGCTTTGCTCTCCAGCGAGCGCATATTCATCTGGATCACGCTGACCTTCATGGTGGTGTCCTCCAAAATCGTTTTGATACGGTCATTATACGAAAAGAAAGCCTGCATTGCAATGCACAACAAAAAGAGGACGGCAAATGCCGTCCTCTTTTTTGCTGAAAAAAGCCTCGCAGAGTTTTACCCGCAAGGGGTATGCGGCATCCGTAAAGCAGCAGAGTTGCTAACGGCTGCCCAAGCGCCGCGTATGGCAAAATAAGCGTCGCAGACTTTGCGCCGCGCACGGCGCGAAATAAATTGAAATCGTTTTTTGGAACGACATGTGCGTGCCAAAAAACACTTTGCACGGAGCGAACGTGCGCGCCTTTGGCGCGTGCGCTGAGCGCAGTGAAATTCTGCTCAAAAAACTGACTTTGTCAGTTTTTTGAAGTGCGCAGCGCTCTGATCGCATTGAGAACCGCTAAGACCATCACGCCGACGTCGGCGAAAATGCCCATCCACATGTTGGCGATACCGATGGCGACGAGCAGCAGGCACGTCAGCTTCACGCCGAGCGAGAAGACGATGTTCTCGTACACGATGCGGATGCACTTGCGCGAGATCTGGATGCCCTTGGCGATCTTCATCGGATCGTCGTCCATCAGCACGACGTCCGCTGCCTCAATGGCGGCGTCGGAGCCCATCGCGCCCATCGCGATGCCGATATCCGCGCGGGAGAGCACGGGCGCGTCGTTGATGCCGTCGCCGACGAAGGCGAGGCAGTCATCCTTGCCCTTTTCACCCAGCAAACGCTCGACCTGCGTGACCTTGTCGCCCGGGAGCAGCTCTGCGTGCACTTCGTCGACGCCAAGCTCCTGCGCGACGTGATCGGCGACCTTCTGAATGTCGCCCGTGAGCATGACGGTCTTCTGCACGCCCGCGCGCTTGAGGGCCGCGATGGCATCGCGCGCGTCGCTCTTTACCACGTCGGAGATCACGATATGGCCGGCGTACTCGCCGTCGACCGCCATGTGGACGATCGTGCCGACGCTGCGGCACTCCTGCCACTTGACGCCGAGCTCATCCATGAGCTTGCCGTTGCCCGCGGCCACACTGTGGCCGTCCACGGCCGCGACCACGCCGCGGCCGCTGCGCTCTTCGATGTCCGTCACGCGGGAGCGGTCGAGCTCCACGCCGCAGGCCTTTTGTAAGCTCTTGCTGATGGGGTGCGAGGATGCGCACTCGGCAAGCGCCGCGTATTCAAGCAGCTTTTCCTGCGCCATCGGGCTGTGGTGCACGCCCGTGACCTCGAACACGCCCTGCGTGAGCGTGCCGGTCTTGTCGAAGACGACGGTCTTGGTTTTCGACAGGGCCTCCAAGTAATTCGAGCCCTTGATGAGAATGCCCTCGTGTCCTGCGCCGCCGAGGCCTGCGAAGAAGCTGAGCGGGATGCTGATGACAAGCGCGCAGGGACACGAAATGACAAGGAACGTGAGCGCGCGGTAGACCCACACGCCCCACGAGTCGGCGGCGTTGCCCATCAAAAAGATTGATGACCGGCGGAAGAATGGCCAGCGCCAGCGCGCTGTAGCACACGGCGGGAGTGTAGACGCGGGCAAAGCGGGAGATGAACGCTTCGGAGCGGGACTTGTGGGAGCTGGAGTTTTCCATCAGCTCCAAAATCTTGGACACCGTAGACTCGCCGAAGGCCTTCGTTGTCCTGACCTTCAGAACGCCCGTCATGTTGATGCAGCCGCTGATGACCTCGTCGCCGGTCATCACGTCGCGCGGGAGGCTCTCGCCCGTCAGCGCCGCGGTGTTGAGCGTGGACGCGCCCTCGACGATCTCGCCGTCGATAGGAATTTTCTCGCCCGGCTGGACGGTGATGACCGTGCCGACGGCCACGTCGTCGGGGTCGACCTGCTCGAGCTTGCCGTCGCGCTCGATGTTGGCGTAGTCGGGGCGGATGTCCATGAGCGCCGTGATGCTGCGGCGGGACTTGCCGACGGCGTAGCTCTGGAACAGCTCGCCGATCTGGTAGAAGAGCATAACGGCCACGGCCTCGTCATAGTCGCCGCTCTTTTCATAGATGGCGAGCGCGATGGCGCCGATGGTGGCGACCGCCATCAGGAAGTTTTCGTCGAACACCTGCCGGTTGCAGATGCCCTTCCACGCCTTGCGCAGGATGTCGCAGCCGATGGTGAGATAGGCCGCGAAATAGAGTGCGGCGGAGACGAGCGTCGGCAGGGGAATCAATTTCGCCGCGAGGAACAGCACCGCCGCGATCAGGATGCGGTAAAGCATCTTTTTTTGCTTTTTCGTCATAAAGATGACCTCCTTGAAGGGGGAGAATTTGAATTTTGCCTAAGAAAGCGCCCCGGTGCGTTCGTCCGGGGCGTGAGAGGGAGAAGATCTCTTACAGATAGATCTCGCAGTCGTCCTCGACCTTCTTGCAATTCTTGAGGACGGTCTTCATCACGGCCTTGGGGTCCTGACCCTCGACGAACTCGACGGTCATCTTCTGGGTCATGAAGTTCACGACGGCGTCGGCAACGCCCTCGGTCTTCTTGGTGGCTTCTTCCATGAGGTTGGCGCAGTTGGCGCAGTCGACTTCGATCTGATAGGTCTTTTTCATGGTATGTTTCTCCTTTTCGGCACAAAATATTTAACGATTAAGTGCTTGTTTAATCTTGATGACCGTACTATAATGTCCGCAAAGGCAAAAGTCAAAGGGCTGCACGCATGTCTCTTCCGTTCGGGCGAAACAAACTTCCAAACGGGATACGGACGCGCCCGCAGGCCCCAAAAAGAAAGGCGGAACAACGATGAGCGAAGTGCATTTACCCCACCAGCACAGCGACGAGGGCACGATGCGGGAGCTGCAGGAATCGGTGGAGACGATCGGCAGCTTCCAGACCGTGGCGGACGTGTTCAAGCAGCTCTCCGACAGCAGCCGCGTGCGCATTTTCTGGCTGCTGTGCCACTGCGAGGAGTGCGTCATCGACCTCTCCGCGATGGTCGGCATGAGCTCGCCCGCGGTGTCGCACCATTTGAGGCAGCTGCGTGAGAGCGGACTTCTCGTCTCGCGCCGCGTGGGCAAGGAGGTCTACTACCGCGCTGCGGAGACCGAGCAGGCGCAGCTACTGCACCGCATGATCGAGCGCACGATGGAGATTTCCTGTCCCGAGGAGGAGAGCAAGGCCGCCACCGGCGCGCCGCACCTGCCCCCGCTCGACGCCGAGGTGTACGAGGGCGGCGGCACGAGTGAGCAGATCGAGACCATCCGCGCCGTGCACGACTATCTGACGCAGCATTTTCACAGCCGCACGACGATCGACGAGCTGTCGCGCCGCTTTTTGATGAACCCCTCGACGATGAAGGCGCTCTTCAAGTCCGTCTACGGCAGCTCGCTCGCCTCGCACATTCGCGAGCACCGCATGCAGCACGCGGCAAAGCTGCTGCTCGAGGGCGACGAGAACGTCGCGCAGGTCGCGCGCGCCGTCGGCTACGAGAGCCAGAGCAAGTTTTCCACCGAATTCCACAAGGCCTTCGGCGTCCTGCCGACGGAGTACCGAAAATCGCAGAAAAAGTGAGTTAGAGGAGGTCGAACGTCCTCTTTCCACGGTGTTTCGCGGAAGCCGATGCGCCAGTCGATGTGGTCGACCGCCGCAAAGTGCAGCGACGAGCACGCAGTGTGAAGCTTCCCCTGCGCCGCTTCGCCCACGACGATAGGCGACCGGCCCGTCCGCGCCGCCGATGATGCCGAAGCAGAAGTCATTCTGCGCCTCGGGCGCAAAGGAAGCGGTCTCACGTCTGACCTGGCGCGGGCGGTCGCTCTCGGCGCAGTCCTCGACGAAGATCGAGTTTTCCGGCGGCTCGGGCATAAGCGTGTAACTCATGGCCGTGAAGTGCGTCGGATAGTCGAACCGCGGGTCGAGATTCATCCGCTCGCGCGGCAGCTCCTGCGGCTCGACCTCCTGCACCGTGAGAAGATACTCCGTGCCGCGGTAGGAGAAGGCAAACGTATCGCCCGCCTTGTCCGCGCGAAAGCGCGGCGCCGGGGACGCGCACCTCGTCCGCCGTCATCGTGACGGCGAGCGACTTGAGCTTCGGCGCGCGCTTCGTGACGAACGGGAATGCCGCGCGGCGGATGCTCCAGCCATACGCGCGGTCAAGGCCGTAGTGCGCCATGGCGGGCTCTGCGTCGGCGCAGAAGCCGGGCTGCTCCGGCAGGAAAATGACGCCGCAGCCGTGGCTCGTGCGGAGCTTCGCACCGTTCAAGGTGAGGCTGGGGGTAAAACCGAGGCTGAGCGGGTGCTCGCGCTCCATCTGTTCGCGTTCGTCGCGCGAGAAGTCGATGGACTCGTCGCTTTCGGGATCGATCCCCCACTTTTCCATAAAGCCGCGCAGCGCGGAAGCCTCCGTGCGCATACAAAAATCAACGACAATGCCCTTTGAACAAACGTAGACCGACGGCACGAACCAGTCGCGCCCCGCCCACGAAAACCACTTTTGTACGCTCATTTCCCTGCCCGCGCGCTCGCGCCCGTGGTGGCCCCAAAAGCTGCCGTCAAAGTAGACCTTCCAGTCCACTTTCTGTTCGGGCGCGTCGGGATTCATTTCGGGGTCGTAGAAGTCCTCGGTGAATTTGAGCTTGCTGAGATCGAACTCCGCTTGCAGCTTGCGCAGGTATTGCCACGGCCGCTCCATCGGCGTGAGGGAAAAGACTGTGGAGATCTGCGAGAGCACCGCCTTCTGCTCGTCCGTCGGCGGATTCTCGGCAAGGAAGGCGTCGAATTGCGCCTCGTCCCACTGCCACGCCTGCTCGAGCGCCGCGCTGTCGCCGGTCGCGAGCAGCAGGCGCAGAAAATCGTTGAAATCGCGCGCGATGACGTGCACGCAGTCCTTGCCGCCGTTCATCGGGCTCACGGCGAAGACCGTTTCGCCAAAACCGCGGACAAAGCAGAAGTGGATGCCGTCCACGCCCGCCCAGCCGAAGATAGAAGCGCCCTTGGGCGTGCAGAAATAGGGATCGTTGTCCTCCCGCCGCATCACGCTGAGAGACGATAAGTCGAGATTCTTGCGCAGAAATTTTTGATAAAACGCCGCCATGGAAAGCCCTCCTTTGGAGTTCAGGTTTTCCATAGTATACCACACGGGTGCGGAAAAGTCACCGGAATTGTAAAAGCTGTGGATTTTTCGCGCCGGAAGCCGCGCTGCGGCCTTGCCACGCTCTCGCGAACATGATATACTATATTGCTAAACTATCGAGATTCGGGAGGAAACATCCCTTGGAACGCAAAGAAGTCATCGTCAGCGAGCAGGAGCTCGCGCGTCAGAAGGAATTTACGCGCAAGATGCGCGAGATGAACGACCGCCGCACCCGCACGCCGCTCGCGCTGGTCGACACGTTCGGCTGCCAGCAGAACGTGGCAGACGGCGAGGTGCTCATGGGCATGCTGCGCGAGATGGGCTACGAGCTCACGCGCGACGAAAATCAGGCCGACGTCATCCTGCTCAACACCTGCGCCATCCGCGAGCACGCGGAAAAGCGCGTTTACGGCCACTTGGGCCGCCTCAGCCACACGAAGGCCGCAAAGCCCGATCAGATCATCTGCCTCTGCGGCTGCATGGCGCAGCAGAAGGTCGTGGCCGACAAGGTAAAAAATTCCTACCATCACGTCGACCTTGTGCTCGGCCCCCAGGCCGAGTGGCGGCTTCCGGAGCTGCTGCACGAGGTGTACACGAAGAATAAGCGCGTTTTCTCCATCGAGAACGAGCATGGCCGCATCGCCGAGGACCTTCCCATCGTGCGCGAGGGCGGCGTGCGCGCGTGGGTGAGCATCATGTACGGGTGCAATAACTTCTGCTCGTACTGCATCGTGCCATACGTCCGCGGCCGCGAGCGCAGCCGCGAGCCGGAGAAGATCATCGAGGAATGCCGCGGCCTCATCGCCGAGGGCTACAAGGAGATCACCCTCCTCGGCCAGAACGTGAACAGCTACGGCAAGGACTTGGGCACCGATTACGACTTTGCAGACCTGCTCGCCGCCATCAACGCCATCCCGGGCGACTACTGGCTGCGCTTCATGTCGAGCCAGCCGAAGGACGCGACCAACAAACTTTTCGACACGATGGCACGCTGCGAGCACGTTGCAAAGCAACTCCACCTCCCCGTCCAGTCCGGGTGCGACCGCGTTCTGAAAGCGATGAACCGCCCCTATACGCGCGCAAAGTACGAGGAAATGATCGCCTACGCGCGAAGCGTCATGCCAAGCATGGTGCTCACGAGCGACGTCATCATCGGCTTCCCGGGAGAGACCGAGGACGAAGCGATGCAGACTGTCGATCTTGTAGAAAAGACGCAGTTCGACGCGCTCTTCACCTTTATTTTCTCCCCGCGTCCCGGCACGCCGGCGGCGAAGATGGACGACCCCGTCTCGCGCGAGGAAAAGCAGGTCTGGTTTGAAAAGCTCGTCGACGCGCAGAACGCCATCAGCGCGAAAAAGCACGCAGCCTACATCGGCAGGACGGTCAAGGTGCTGGTCGACGGCGAGAGCGACGACGAGGCCTTCCCCCTCGCCGCGCGCACGGAGGGCAACCGCCTCGTGCGCATGAAGGGCGACAAGGCCCTGATCGGCACATTTGCCAAAGCGAAGATCACCGACAGCAACACCTGGGCGCTCTACGGCGAAGCGGTAGAGGAATAAAGAAAAGGGGGCTTTTTGATGAAAGTCGTCATTTTGATGGAAAACAGTACGTGCAGAGACACCGTCGCCTGCGCGCACGGCCTGTCGATGTATATTGAGACCGACAAGCACAAAATTCTTTTCGACATGGGCCCCGACGCGCAGTTTATCGACAATGCCAAGGCGCTCGGCGTCGATTTGACGCAGGTCGACATCGCCTTTTTGTCCCACGCGCACAACGACCACTGCGGCGGCCTCGAAGCGTTCTTGAAGCTGAACGACCGCGCCAAGGTCTATATGCAGAAGGCCGTCTGGGGCCAGTACTACGTCGTCACGCCCAGCAAGTGCGCCTACATCGGCATGGACGCGGTGCTCAAGAATTACGAGGACCGCTTCGTTCTCTGCGATGGCGTGCAGAAGCTTGACGAAGAACTGACGGTTTTCTCCGCCGTTCCGGGCCGCGAGCTGTGGAGCGGCGCGAACGACACGCTGCGCGAGAAGATCGGTGAGGACTATCCGCGCGACACGTTCCGCCACGAGCAGGATCTATTGGTCACGGAAAACGGCAAGACCGCGCTGTTCGCGGGCTGCGCGCACTGCGGCATCGTGAATATCCTGAAAAGCGCCGAGGACGTGCTCGGCAGAGCGCCCGACGCGGTGTTTGCGGGCTTCCACCTCTATAACCCCTCGCTCGGCAAGAGCGAGCCGGACGAGCTGGTCGACGCCGTGGGCGAAAAGCTGCGCGGCGACAAGGTCGCGCACTACTTCACGGGCCACTGCACGGGCAAGGAAGCCTATGAAAGATTGAAACGTAAGCTCGGCGACCGCCTCGGCGAAATGCCCGCGGGCTCCGACTTTACCGTGTAAATTTCAGATTTTAGAGAGAAAGAAAGCGAGGACGAATCATGGCCGAGATCACGCCGATGATGAAGCAGTATTTGGAGATCAAGGAACAGAATAAGGATTCGATCCTCTTTTTCCGCTTGGGCGACTTCTACGAGATGTTCAACGAGGATGCTCAGCTCGCCTCGCGCGAGCTCGATTTGACGCTGACGACCCGCGACCGCGGCAAGGCGGCGGAGGATCAGACGCCGATGTGCGGCATTCCCTATCATTCGAGCGACGCCTACATCGCGCGCCTGATCGCCAAGGGCTACAAGGTCGCCATCTGCGAGCAGACCGAGGACCCTGCGCTCGCCAAGGGCCTTGTCAAGCGCGATATCATCCGCGTCATCACGCCCGGCACGGTCATCGACAGCGCATGCCTCGACGACCGGCGCGGCAACTTCCTCTGCGGCATCTTTTTGGACGGGCAGAACGCCGGCGCGGCGTTCTGCGACATGACGACCGGCCACACGCACGTGACCGCCTTTTCGGGCGACGACCGCGCAGAGCACCTGTATAACGAGTTATCCCGTTTCTCCCCCGCCGAGGCGGTGCTGAGCGCGGGTGCTTACGACAACGGCGAGCTGGTCGAATACCTTCGCGATAAGCTGTCCTGCGCGGTCGAGCGCGGCGAGAACCGCTTTGAGCTCAAAGCGTGCGAAAAAGCCATCCGCGCGCAGTTTGGCGAGGAGCGCTTTGCAAGCCTTCCGCGCAACAACCCCGCGGCGTCGCTCGCGCTGGGCGCGCTGCTCTCGTATCTGCACGAAACGCAGAAGACCGACCTTTCCTACATCAAGGATTTAGAATACTACGAGCAGGGCCGCTTCATGGAGCTTGACCTCTCCGCGCGGCGCAATCTGGAGCTGACCGAGACCATCCGCGCCAAGGAAAAGCGCGGCAGCCTCCTCTGGGTGCTCGACAAGACGAAGACCGCCATGGGCGCGCGCAATCTGCGCGCGTGGCTGACGCGCCCGCTGCGCGATGTTGCGGCCATCGAGCGCCGCCTCGGCGCGGTCGAGGCGCTGACGAAGAACACCGTCGCGCGCGAAGAGCTGATTCTATCGCTCTCCGGCATCAGCGACATGGAGCGGCTCATCGGCCGCATTGCCTACGGCACGGCGGGCGGGCGCGACTTTGCGTCGCTTCGCAACTCCATCGAGCGCATTACGGAGGTCAAAGCCCAGCTTACGGCGTTCACGACGGGCAGGCTGCATGAGTTAGACAACGAGCTCGACACGCTCACCGACGTGGCGCAGAGCATCCGCGACACGCTCATCGACGAGCCGCCGTTTTCCGTGCGTGAGGGCGGCTTCATCCGCAAGGGCTTCAATGCCGAAGTCGACCGCCTGCACGAGATTTTGTCGGGCGGCAAGGGGCTTCTCGCCGACATCGAGACGCGCGAGAAGGAAAAGACCGGCATCCGCACGCTGAAGATCGGCTATAACAAGGTCTTCGGCTACTATATCGAGGTCTCGAATTCGTTCAAGGACCTCGTCCCCGACACTTACATCCGCAAGCAGACGCTCGTGAACGGCGAGCGCTACATCACCGAGGAACTTAAAAACCTTGAGCAGGAGATTTTGACCGCGGGAGATCGCGACAAGGCGCTCGAATTTGAAATTTTCACCGCCCTGCGCGAATCCGTCACCGCCGAGAGCGTGCGCATCCAGCGCGCGGCGGGGCTCATCGCCGAGCTCGACACGCTCTGCTCGCTCGCGTCCGTCGCGGTGAACAACAACTATTGCCGTCCGAGCGTGGACGACAGCGGCGTCATCGAAATTCACGACGGCCGCCACCCCGTCGTCGAGCGCGTGCTCAAGGACGCGCTCTTCGTCCCGAACGACACCTATATGGGCGAGCGCGAGGACCGCGCCGCCATCATCACCGGCCCCAACATGGCCGGTAAGTCGACCTACATGCGTCAGGTCGCGCTCATCACGCTCATGGCGCAGATCGGCTCGTTCGTGCCCGCCAAGAGCGCGCGCATCGGCGTGGTCGACCGCGTCTTCACGCGCATCGGCGCGAGCGACGACTTCGCCGGCGGCCAGTCCACCTTCATGGTCGAGATGACCGAGGTGAGCGAGATCTTGCATCAGGCAACGCCGCGCTCGCTGCTCATTCTCGACGAGATCGGCCGCGGCACGTCGACGTTCGACGGCATGAGCATCGCCCGCGCGGTGCTCGAATTCTGCGCCGACCCGAAACGCTTAGGTGCCAAGACGCTGTTCGCCACGCACTATCACGAGCTCACGGAGCTTGAGGGCATTCTTCCCGGCGTAAAGAATTACAGCATTTCCATTAAAAAGCGCGGCGACGAGCTCATCTTCCTGCGCAAGATCGTCCCCGGCGGGGCCGACCGCAGCTACGGTATCGAGGTCGCAAAGCTTGCGGGCCTGCCCAACGAGGTCGTGAGGCGCGCGAACGTCATCCTAAAAGAGCTCGAGCAGGGCGGCGCGTATCAGGCAAAGCCGCGCGAGGAGACCGAGCAGGTCAGTCTCGATGCGATCGGCGAGGCTGAGGTGCTCGCCGCCATCCGCCGCGCCCAGCCCGACACCATGTCCCCCATCGAGGCGATGCAGCTTCTCTACGAGCTTAAGCAGAAGCTTTCGTAATTTCCCCGGAAAAGAGGTCTCCCCATGGCAAAAAAGAAAACCGCCTCCGGCGGCATGAACCGCACCGAGCGCGTCGCCGGAACGATCTTCTTCCTCGTCTATCTTCTGGTGATGCCGCTTTTGGCAACAAGAATATTCGACCTTCTGGAGGTCGTGCTCGACACCACCATCAACGATTCCCTGCGCAATGTGCTCTATTACTACACGCTCTTCGCCGTCACGGTGCTGCTGTTCCACTCCTACCTTGCGCACACGTCCTCGCGCTTTCTCGACAATTTGAACCGCGCGCTTTCAACGCTTTTATTGGGACTTCTCGTCTTCTACGGCGCGAACGAGCTTGTTCCGCGTGTGCAACGTGCTCTTCGACAGCCGCACGAACTTAAACGACATGACCATCGCCGCGCAGGTGGCCTCCGCCCCGCGCATGACGGCGCTGATCGTCGTGCTGCTCGCGCCGTTTGTGGAGGAGGTGCTCTTCCGCGGCCTCGTGTTCGGGTGTCTCAAAGAAAAGAGCAGAATATTCGCCTATCTCCTCTCCTGCGCGCTGTTCGCGTTTTTACACGTGTGGACGGCGGCGGTGTCCAACTGGGACTTAGGCTATCTCATTTTGATGCTGCAATACCTTGTGCCCGGCCTTGTGTTTGCCTGGGCGTATGAGCATTCGGGCACGCTGTGGACGTCGATCCTGCTCCACATGCTCGTCAATGCCCTTTCCCTTTTCACCATCGCTTCCTAAAAGGAGGAAATCAATGCCCCATATTCAGCAATTATCGCCGCATGTCGCCGACCTCATCGCCGCGGGCGAGGTGGTCGAGCGCCCTGCGAGCGTTGTCAAGGAGCTGCTGGAAAACGCCATTGACGCCGGCGCGCAGAGCGTGACGGTGGAGATGAAAAACGGCGGCATGACCTATCTTCGCGTCAGCGATGACGGCTGCGGCATCGCGCCAAGCGAGCTGCCGACGGCTTTTCTGCGCCACGCGACGAGCAAGCTGCGCACGGCGGAGGATTTGGCCGCCATCGGCACGCTGGGCTTTCGCGGCGAGGCGCTCGCGGCGATCTCTTCCGTTTCTCGGCTCGACATTTTCTCGCGCGAGCGCGGCGTGCTCAGCGGAGCAAAGCTTCACCTGGAGGGCGGCGTCCCCGGCACGGTCGAGGACGCGGGCTGCCCCGAGGGGACGAGCATCATCGTGCGCGACCTCTTCTACAACACGCCCGCGCGCTTAAAGTTTATGAAGCGCGACAGCGCGGAAGCCACGGCCATCGCGGGCCTTGTCGGGCACCTTGCGCTCTCGCATCCAGAGGTGTCGTTCAAGCTCATCAAGGACGGCACGCAGACGCTTTTGACCCCCGGCGACGGCGCGCTGCGCTCCGCCATTTACGCCTCGCTCGGGCGTGAGTTCACGCTCTCGCTTCTTGAGGTCAAGGGCACGGACGGCGACATGGGCGTCACGGGCTTTGTGACCTCGCCCATCGCCTCGCGCGGCACGCGCGGCATGCAGACGTTTTTGTCAACGGGCGGCTCGTCAAATCCCAGCTACTCACCGCTGCGCTCGAAGAAGCCTACTCCAACCGCATGATGAAGGGCAAGTTCCCCGGCTGCGTGCTGCTCGTCGAGCTGCCGCGCGACATGGTGGATGTGAACGTCCACCCTGCCAAGACCATCGTGAAGTTCGTGGGCGAAAAGCGCGTGTTTGATCTCGTTTACCACGCGGTTATGGCCGCGCTCGACAAGCGCGAAGAGGCCGAGCGCCCCCAGCCAAAGCCCGCGTCTCAAGTGCAGAATCCGCGCGGCGATTTCTTCGCCAATATGACCTCGCAGCAGTACCGCGAGAGCAGGAGGGCGGCGGAAAAGCCTGCTTATACGCCTGCCGGTGCGCGTCCCGTATCCGCGCCGCAGAGCGCGCCGGTGAAGCCCGCGCCCGCCCCGCAGTGGCAGACGAGAGTGCCCGCCATCGACACGCAGAGCGGCGGCAAAGCGGCGCTTTCCGACTATGTGCGCCATGAAACGCCCGCGTTTGCGCCGGTACTGTCAGCACAGCAGTCACAGCCTGTGGAAAAGTCTGTCCATTCTGTGGAAAACCATGACGACGAGGTCGTCACGCTGCCGATGCCGGAGGAAGACGCCCGCCCCGTCGTGACCGGCCCGATCATCGGACCGGCGGCGGAGACTGCGGCAGAGCCCGAGCCGGAAGCGCCCGCCGTCCCCGTGTTTGCCCCTGCGAAGCAGGAAGAGCCCGAGATCGAGCAGACGACGTTCGTTCCCCCGTCCGCCGCGCCGTGGCGCATCGCGGGCGAGGTGCTCGACACCTACATCGTCTGCGAGGACGAGGATAAAAACGTCTGGCTCATCGACAAGCACGCCGCGCACGAGCGCGTGAATTTCGACCGCATGAAGGCCAACCAGGAGCCACTGATGTGTCAGGCCTTGCTCGCTCCCCTCGTGGCGGAGTTCGCCGCCGAGGAGTACAGCGCGCTTGCGGCGAATTTGGAGCTTTTGCGCGAGTTCGGCTTTGAGTGCGAGGAGTTCGGCGGCGGGAGCCTGATCCTGCGCGCCATCCCCGCCGATATCGACAGCGGCGACGCCATCCCCGCGCTCGAAGAGCTTGCCGACAAGCTCGTCACCGCCCACACCGCCGACCCCGCCGCCGCGCGCGACGCGCTGCTGCACACGATGGCCTGCAAGGCGGCCATCAAGGGGCGGCTGGAAGAGCGATTTAAGCGAGCTGCGCGTGCTCGTCGACAAGGTACAGAGCGGCGAAGTGCAGTTCTGCCCCCACGGACGGCCCGTGAAAGCAAAGCTCACAAAGTACGAGCTCGAAAAAATGTTCAAGCGCGCGTGAGACGCAGGAGGGAGAAGATGAAACTCGTATGCGTCGTCGGCCCGACGGGCTGCGGCAAAACATGGCTCGGCGTCGAGCTTGCGAAAATGCTCGGCGGCGAGGTCGTCTCCTGCGACTCGATGCAGATCTACCGCGGCATGGCCATCGGTACCGCCGCGCCGACGGCGGAGGAGATGCAGGGCATTCCGCATCACATGGTCGGCGTCGCCGACCCGCGGGAAAACTACTCCGTTGCCCGCTATGCGGACGACGCGGCGAAGTGCGTCGACGATATCCTCTCGCGCGGGAAGCAGCCCGTCATCGTCGGCGGCACGGGGCTTTACCTCAATGCCCTGCTCGCCGGTCACGGCTTCGCCGGCGGTGACAAGGACGGCAGATACCGCGCGGAGTTGGAATCCCGCTGGGACAAGGAGGGCGGCGAGGCGATGTTCGCCGAGCTCCGACGCATCGACCCCGAGACGGCCGGAAATCTCCATTTGAACGACAAAAAGCGCATCCTCCGCGCGCTCGAGGTCTATTACGAGACCGGAAAAACCATGGCACAGCACAACGCGGAGACGAAACTCACCCCCCCGCGCTACGATTCCGTGCGCATCGGTCTTGCCTATGAGGACCGCGACGACATGAAGCGCGCCATCGACGCGCGCGTTGACAAAATGGTGGAGGCGGGGCTTTTCGACGAGGTCAGAGCGCTGCTCGATTCCGGACTTCCCCGCGACGTGACGGCCATGCAGGCCATCGGGTATAAGGAGGCGCTTGCCTACTTGGACGGCGGGGCCACGCGCGAGGAGGCCATCGACGAGATCAAGCTCCGCTCCCGCCAGTATGCCAAGCGCCAGCTCACGTGGCTGCGGCGCGACCCCAGCATCCACTGGTTTTATTGGAAAAAAACGAGGATTCTCCCCGATTGCCTCGCTTTTTCGACAGAAATTCTCCATACCTATGGCGTATCCTGTCTGTAACGCGGACGAGCCGTCCGCAAAAAAGAAAGGAAAGAGTAGCCATGAAAAAAATCGCAAACCTTCAGGACCTGTTTCTCCTCTCTGCGCGCCGCAATCGCACGAGCGTGACGGTATTTCTTGTCAACGGCTTCCAGATGCGCGGCGTCATCACGGGCTTTGACAGCTTTGTCGTCATCTTGGAGAGCGACGGCAAGCAGCAGATGCTCTACAAGCACGCGATCTCAACGATCGTGCCCATCGCGGCCATCGACCTCAAAGGCGCGGAGGAAAGCGAGGAGTAAGCACGCCTGATCCGGGAGTGTGCCATGAAATCTACATCCGTTTCCACAAAGATCATCACGATCCTGCTCCTTTTGGCGGTCATCGGGTATTTCGCCGTGCAGGGCTACAACTACTTTGTCAGCCCCGAGACGACGACGCTCGTCTACCGCTATCACAGCGAGCAGTCCATCGCCGTGCGCGGCTGCGTGGTGCGCAAAGAGCAGGTCGTCGACTGCGGCGAAACGCTCATCGAGCTCAAGCATGCCGAGGGCGAGCGCGTGGGTCAGGGCGACACCATCGCCTCCGTCTACCGCTCGGCCGACGCGCTGAATGCCACGCAGCAGCTCGAGACACTGCGCGCGCAGAAAGAGCAGCTTGAGTACGCCAAGAGCGCCTCGAGCGACGCGGCCACCGCGCTGCGTCTGGATACCGACATCCGCGAGCAGATCATCTCCGTGCGCGCGGCCTACGAGTCGGGCGCGTACAGCTCGCTCGACACGCTGATCCCTCAGCTCAAAACGACGGTCTTGAAGCGCGAATACGCCTACAACGGCAGCGATGACTTAACGGCGAAGCTCGACGAGCTGAACGCGCAGATCACCGCGCTCTCGGGCGCGGCGAGCGGCGGCACGACGCGCATCACAGCGCCCGTGTCGGGGACTTACAGCGCCGTGGCCGACGGGTACGAAAGCGTGCTGACGCCGGAGGTGCTCGAGACGATGACGCCCTCGCAGCTTTCGTCCGCCGCGCCGCAGAGCGTTTCGACCACGGTGGGCAAGCTCATTCAGGGCAGCGCGTGGTACTTCGCCGCGAACGTGAACGAGAAGGACGCCGCGTCCCTGAAGGAGAACAGCAGGCTGACGCTCCGCATGGCGTCGGGCGTCGACTTTGACCTGCCCGTCACGCTCACGCGCATCAGCGCCGCGGAGAACGGCAAATGCCTGATCGTGCTCAAGAGCACGCGGTACTTATCCTACATGACGCTGCTGCGCGAGCAGAACGCCGAGCTCATCATCAGCGCATACCACGGCCTGCGCGTGCCGAAAAACGCGCTGCGCGTGGATGAAAACGGCGTGTCAGGCGTTTACTGCCTCGTCGGGCGCGTGGCGTACTTCAAGCCTGTGAGCATCGTCTATCAGGGCAGCGACTACTGTCTGGTGGAGCCCGGCACGATCGAAGCCGCCACGGAGAGCCAAAAGTCCCTTTACACCCTGCGCCCGAACGATGAGGTCATCGTTTCGGCAGGGGAGCTATATAACGGAAAGGTCGTAGATTAGAAATGAGCATTGCTGAAAACATCGCGCGCGTGCGCGCAAACATCGCCGCGGCCGCCAAAGAGGCGGGCCGCAATGTAAGCGAAATTACCCTCGTTGGCGCGAGCAAGATGAACGACGCGGACGCCTGCCGCGCCGCCATCGCCGCGGGCATCGACGTGCTGGGCGAGAACCGCGAGCAGGAGATGACGAAAAAGCTCGCCGAGCACGCCTATGACGGCGCGCCCCTGCACTTTATCGGCCACCTCCAGCGCAACAAGGTGAAAAATGTCGTCGGCAAGGTCGCGATGATCGAATCGGTCGGCTCGCTCGAGCTGCTCTCTGCCATCGACAAGCAGGCCGAGAAGCTGGGCATCGTGCAGGATATCCTGCTTGAGGTGAATATCGGCGGCGAGGAGGCCAAGAGCGGCTTTGCGCCCGAGAGCCTGGAGCAGGCGGCGGAAGAGGCCAAAAAGTGCGCAAATGTCCGCGTGCGCGGCCTCATGTGTATCCCGCCGGTTGCCGAGGGCGAGCACGGTAGCCTGCCCTACTTTGAAAAAGTTCATGCACTTTTTGTTGACATCAATGCCAAGTTGTATGATAATACACTTGATATACTGTCAATGGGCATGAGCGGAGACTACGAGGACGCGGTGCGCGCAGGCGCGACGATGGTGCGCGTCGGCACGGCGATTTTCGGCGCCCGCAATTATACGATTTGATCGAGGAGGTCTTGATACCATGGGTATTTTGGATGATCTGAAAAAGTGGGCTCACCCCTACGAGGATGAGGATGAGGAATATGAAGATGATTTCCCCGATCTGAGAGACCGCGGCGACACGGGCGCCTTTGCCGACCGCCGCAGCGCCGAGCGCAAGGCGGAGGACCGCCGCAACAAGGTCGTGAACATCAACGCGACCACGCAGCTCAAGGTCGTGCTCGTCAAGCCCGAGCGCTTTGAAAACGCGAGCGAGATCGCCGACCATCTGAAGGAAAAGCGCACGGTGGTCATCAACCTTGAGTCCACGAACAAGGACATTGCAAGAAGACTGATCGACTTCCTCTCCGGCGTGGCCTACGCGGGCGAGGGCAAGATCAAAAAGGTCGCCGCCAATACGTACATCATCACGCCCTACCATGTGGACATCATGGGCGATCTGATCGACGAACTGGAAAACAACGGCCTGTACCTGTAAAGAAACGGAGGGTGGGATAGCATGCTGACACCGCAGGAAGTTTCCGGCCGCGCTTTCAGCAAAGCGGCCTTCGGCGGATATAATATGGCGATGGTCGACGAGTTTCTCGACGAGCTGACCGACGATTATACCTCGCTCTATAAAGAAAACGCCGCCTTGAAGGCCAAGCTCAAGGTGCTGGTCGACAAGGTGGAGGAATACCGCGCGACGGAGGATTCCATGCGCGCCGCCCTCCTGACCGCCCAGCGCATGGCCAACACCATGGTCGAAGAGGCCGAGGAGAAGAAAAAGGCCGTGCTCGCCGGCGCGGAGGACGAAGCCCGCGCCAAGATCGGCGCGCTGCAGAGCGATGTCGAGCTCGAGCAGCGCCGATTGAACGCGGCCAAGGCCGCGACGGCGGAATTTTTGCAGAAGACGCGCGAGCTTGCGCAGGCGCAGCTTGCGCTCATCGAGCGCGCGCCTGACCTGACGCCCGAGGAGATCGCGGGCGGCGAAAAGACCGAGCAGAAGGCCGAGGCCGACGTGAACGCCATCGAGGAAAATATCCTCGCGTCCTTCCGCCCCGCGGCGGAGGAGGCCGCGCCCGAAAAGGCGCAGGAGACCGCTCCGGCAGAGGAGCAGAGCGCGCCGAAGGCCGAGGAGCCCAAGGCGGAGCCGCTCGAGCCGGACGACAGCCCGTTTGTAGAAACGGCCAGCCATGCCATCCGTCTGGATGACCTCAAGTTCGGCCGCAACTATCACGGAGAAGAGTAACAGCAAAAGGGCGGTTTTGGCCGACTCCACAGAGGAGCTGGTTTCAGACCGCCCTTTTATTTTTTCTTTGGCCGCAGCGCGGTGAAAAGGAGACGACATGAACAAAAAGCCCATCATCGCCTTTCTCTACGACTTTGACAAGACTCTCTGCACGACCGACATGCAGGACTATACGTTCATCCCCTCGCTCGGCTACACGCCCGGCGAGTTCTGGAGCATCGCGAATTCCTTCGGCTTTGAGAACCGCATGGACGGCCTGCTCGCCTACATGTACACGATGATCGAGGAGTGCCGCAAAAAGGGCATCCGCCTGGACCGCGACTACCTCGTCTCCTGCGGGCATGCGATCGAGCTGTTCCCCGGCGTGCAGGACTGGTTCTCGCGCATCAACGCCTTCGGCGAAACGCTGGGCGTGGAGATCGAGCACTACGTGCTCTCATCCGGCCTGCGCGAGATTATCGAGGGCAGCGGCGTGAGCCACGAATTTAAGGAAATTTACGCCTGTGAGTTTTTCTACAACGAAGAGGGCCTCGCCTCGTGGCCGAAGCTCGACGTCAACTTCACAAACAAGACCCAGTTTGTCTACCGCATCAACAAGGGAATACTCGACGTCGCGAAGGACAAGGAGCTCAACGCCTCGATGCCGGACGACTCCAAGCGCATTCCCTTTACGAACATGATCTACATCGGCGACGGCCTTTCCGACGTGCCGTGCATGAAGATGATGCGCGCCTACGGCGGGCAGGCGGTGGCCGTGTATCAGGACAGCAACCGCGCGGGCGTGGAGGACCTGCTCGCCAAGGGGCGCGTGGACTTCATCTTCCCCGCGGACTACCGCGACGGGACGCTCTTTGACGAGACGATGAAAAATATCGTCCGCAAGATCGCCATCGCCGACGCGCTGGCCGAGGAAAACCAGCAGCAGCTCCGCTCGCTCGGCCGGAGCGAGGTGCCGCAGCAGGTGGGGCTGTTCTGATGGTCAATTTGCGCTGCCCCGTCTGCGCTGGGGCGCTTGAAAAACGCGCGGGGGCCTATCTCTGCCCGAAAAACCACAGCTTTGACATCGCCAAGAGCGGATACGTCAACCTCCTGCTCAACTCCTCGCAGGGCCACCACGGGGATGACAAGCTCATGGTACGCGCCCGCCGCGACTTTTTGGACAAGGGCTATTACGACCGCTTCATCGCCGCCGTTGCGGACGCCGCGGCGGAGTTCACGCCGCCGGAGCGACGGTCCTCGACGCCGGCTGCGGCGAGGGGATTTATTCTCTTGCCGTTCTGCGCGCCATCGAAAAAGCGGGCAAGCACGGCGAGCTTTTAGGCGTCGACATCTCGAAGACCGCGCTCCAGTACGCATCGAAGCGCTCGCCGGACTTCACGCTCTGTGTCGCCTCCTGCGCGCACCTGCCGGTCGAGGACGAAAGCGTCGACGAGGTGCTCAATATCTTCTCCCCTTTCGTGCCGGAGGAATTTGCGCGCGTGCTGAAGCCGGGCGGCTATCTTCTGCGCGCCTATCCCCTGCGCGAGCATCTGTGGGAACTCAAAGCGCTCATCTACGACACGCCGCGCGACAACCCGCCCACGCCGCTTACGACTGAGGGCTTCACGCTCGTCGAAACGCGCGAAGTGCGCGATATCATTCATTTATCCTGTAATGAGGATATTCTATCTTTGTTCCGCATGACGCCGTACTATTATAAGACGGGGGCCAAGGATCAGCAAAAAGCTGAGCAGGCTCAGGAGCTTAGTGTCAAACTGGCGTTTGGGCTGGCGATTTATCAAAGGGATTGATATACTCCCGCACTATGCGGGAGGGGAAAGCGGCGTGCGCGCCGCGGCACAAAAGGGGGCCATTCTCTTTCACAAAAGAGAATGGCCCCCTTTAGATCCCCCAAGAGAAAGGTTTAGATTGGCAGTTTGGAGCTTGAACAATCTTTGAGCCTCCGGAATGCAGCTGCCTGCGCGCGGCTTTGCCGCGTTAGCATTGCTATACGATTTGACTTGCTCCTACTATCCGCTGCCGCTCTGCTCATCTTGTAGAAGTGCAGCCTAATCACCGTCTAACGGTGCACCCATCAATGCGGCGAGCGCAGCAATGCCGCATTTCGCAGGCAGTCTGCCGCCGAGCAAACGTCACTCGCGCCTCACGATAGTAAGGCGCGGTTGAGAGTTGTTACGAAACGTAGGGATTCATGGCGAAGCCATGTACACCGCACTTACATTGCGCAGCGCGTGCAGCTCTTCAAGATCGAGACTGCCAATGTGCGGGGTCGAGGGGAAAGGCCCCTCGTCCTTTCTCTTGGGGGATTAAAGGGGGATATTCTCTTTCTGAGAAAGAGAATATCCCCTTTAACGCACTCCCGCACGGTGCGGGAGCTCCCCCGCCGCGCAGCGCGCGGCGTTATAATCTTTTTCCATACATGAAAAGATCACATTTGAGCATGCCATTGTACAACTTACGTTTCTTATCGGCAAAGCGCCCGTAGCAGCGCTCAAAGTCAGGATGTGACGACAGCACATACACCCGCCAGGTGTCGGGCAGCTTATCCATCGCCTTGCCGAAGGCTTTATAGAGCTCGCCCGCCTCTTCGCGCTCAAGAAGGCGCTCGCCATACGGCGGGTTCGTCACGATGCGGCCATAGAGCCCGCCCCAGTGGAAACGCGTGGCGTCGTCGACCTCGAATTTCACGATGTCATCGACCTCGGCCAATTCCGCGTTGTGGCGCGAGAGCTCGACGGCGTCGGGGTCGATGTCGCCGCCCCAGATCTCGTACTTGCCGTGGAATTCCTTGTCCATGGCCTCGTCGGCCGCGTCGAGCCAGAGCATTTTATCGAGCGTCGCCCAATGCTGGGCGGCAAAGCTGCGGTTGAGGCCCGGCGCGCGGTTGCGCGCGATGAGCGCCGCCTCGATGGCGATGGTGCCGCTGCCGCAGAACGGGTCGCAGAACGGGTCGCGGCCATTGTAGTGCGAGAGCTTGACCATCGCGGCGGCGAGCGTTTCCTTGAGCGGGGCGGCCACGCCGTGGGCGCGGTAGCCGCGCTTGTAAAGGCCCTCGCCCGAGGTGTCGAGCCCGACGGTCACTTCGTCCTTCATGATGGAAAAGCGCACCTGATAGCGCCGCCCCGTTTCGGGGAACTGCGCGATGCCGTAGGCCGCGCTCAGGCGGTCGACGACCGCCTTTTTGACGATCGACTGGCAGGCGGGCACGGAGTGGAGCGTCGAGTTGATGGAATAGCCCACGACAGGGAACTCCCCCTCGCGGGGGATCCAGTCCTCCCAATGCACCGCGCGCACGCCCTGAAAGAGCGATTCAAAATCCGTCGCGCGGAACTTGTGCAGAACCAGAATGACGCGCGCACCGCAGCGCAGATTGATGTTGAGCCGCGCGATGTCGCGCGCCTCGCCGCGGCAGAGGACGCGGCCGTTCTCGACGCGCACATCAGAAAGCCCCAGCTTTTTGATCTCATCGCCCACTAAGCTCTCAAGGCCCAAGAGGCAGGGAATGACAAATTCCAGCATAATAACGCTCCCGAAAAAATGATTTGACTTTAGTATAGCGGATGGGAACAAAAAAGGCAATCGCCGCGTCAAAATAAGCATGGTAAAGCGGTGGAGCGTGTGGTACAATAGGAAAAACAGCGCGGAAAGCGCGCTGTCACATGAATGTAACATCAAACTTGCGCGAAATTTTTCGAAAAAATACGGAATGCAACACTAAAGTTGCTGGAAATGGACGCGCGGTTTTGCTATCTTATCCTCAGACAGAGAAACGGAGGGAACGCAATGGCATTTGGCGAGCGGCTCCAGGAGGTCCGCAAACGCAGCGGGCTGACGCAGGAGGAATTTGCCGAACAGCTTCAGGTCTCGCGCCAGTCGGTCTCGCGCTGGGAGTCGGGCCGCGGCTACCCCGAGATGGAGAAGATCATCTTCATCTGCAACCGCTACGGCGTGACGATGGACGAGCTGTTCAAAGAAGAAGTCCCCACTCCCGGCGAGCCGCCGGTCGAAGCCCCGCTGCTGTCCGCGCGCACGCTCGGCAGCGAGTTGTCAAACCTGTACGCGAATCTGTCGCCCTACAACAAAAGCATCGGGATCATGCTGCTGACCGTCATCGCGATGATCGGTCCGGCATACGTCTACTGTATGCGCAGTTTGAAAGGAGGAGCAGATGAAATGATGACCATTATCTGGATCGCCGCCATCATCATCTTCGGCATTGCCGAGGCGGCGACGGCGGGGCTGGTGTCGATCTGGTTCGTCGTGGGCGCGGTGGCCGCGCTGGTGGCGACGGAGCTGGGCGCGGCGCTGTGGCTGCAATTCGCGGTCTTCCTGATCGTATCCATTCTGGCGCTCATCGCAACAAGGCCCCTTGCGCGCAAGATGCTGGATAAGACGATCGTGCCCACGAACGCCGACCGTGTGCTGCACCACGAGGCCAAGGTGACCGAAACGGTGGACAACGAGAACGCCACGGGCGCTGTGTACATCGACGGCAAGACATGGACGGCGCGCAGCGAAGACGGCAATATCATCCCTAAGGGGAAAATGGCAAGAATCGTTCGCATGGAGGGCGTCAAGCTCTACGTGCGCGAGAGTAAAGAACCCAGCGAGAGAAGAGAGTAAACCCAAACTACACAACATTTTAGGAGGAAAAGAACTATGGAATGGATCGGCTATATCGGTATCGGCATTTTAGTGCTGCTGGTGCTTCTGGTGCTCGTCACGAACATCCAGATCGTGCAGCAGTCGCGCGCCTACGTCGTTGAGCGCCTCGGCGCTTACAGCGCGACATGGGGCGTGGGCCTGCACTTCAAAATTCCGTTTTTCGAGCGCGTTGTGAAGAAGGTCAGCCTCAAAGAGCAGGTGGCCGACTTCGATCCCCAGCCCGTCATCACCAAGGATAACGTCACCATGCAGATCGACACGGTCATCTATTTTCAGATCACCGACCCCAAGCTCTACACCTACGGCGTCGAGCACCCGATGAACGCCATCGAGAACCTGACCGCCACGACGCTCCGCAACATCATCGGCGAAATGGAGCTCGACCAGTCGCTCACCAGCCGCGACGTCATCAACGCCAAGATGCGCTCTATCCTCGATGAAGCGACCGACCCCTGGGGCATCAAGGTCAACCGCGTGGAGCTCAAGAACATCCTGCCGCCGCGTGAGATCCAGAACGCGATGGAAAAGCAGATGAAGGCCGAGCGCGAACGCCGCGAGTCCATCCTGCAGGCCGAGGGCCAGAAGCAGTCCCAGATCCTCGTGGCCGAGGGCGAAAAGCAGTCCACCATCCTGCGCGCGGACGCCGAAAAGCAGGCGGCCATTCTCAAGGCCGAGGCCGAGCGTCAGGCCGCCATCCTCAAGGCCGAGGGTGAAGCGCAGGCCATCCTGAACGTGCAGAAGGCGCTCGCCGACTCCATCAAGATGCTCAACGAGGCCAACCCCAACGAGCAGGTCATCAAGATCAAGGCGCTCGAATCGTTCGAAAAGGCCGCCGACGGTCAGGCGACGAAGATCATCGTCCCGAGCGAGATTCAGAGCCTCGCCGGTCTCGCCGCGAGCTTCAAGGGCCTGCTTGAAGACGAGAAGAAGTAATTTCAAAAAAGAGGCTCTGCCTCTTTTTTGAGAAAGCCGCACTCCGCTTCGTGCCTTGCCGCCCTTGGCGGCTGCGACACAAGCTCCGCGAGAGGAGTAAATCGCCACGCGCCGGTCGCGGCGATTTACAACCTCAATTTTTTCCGCGTCTGCGGACGGCAAAGTCTGCGACGCATTGTGGCAAGTCAAAAAAGGAAGAGGTTCCCATCGGGAACCTCTTCCTTTTTGATGTAAGGTGTTGCGAACTCAGCCCTCGGAATCCGTGCGGTTTCTCCAGGAGATCTCCTGCTCGAGCTCGTAGCGCAGCTTCTTGTTCTCCTCGACAAGCTCGTCGTAGTGCTCGCCCTGCACGTAATACTTGACGAACGTGAACGTTGCCTCGTCAAGCTCCTCTTCCGTGTAGGACGGGAGAAGCGAGCCGTTCTTGCGCTGAAGGCCGGAGATATTCACGACCACCAGGCGGCGGTGCTGCTCGGAGAGCTGGAAGAGCTGGAGCTTTGCGGGAATTTCAAGCCCTAAGTCATAGGTGCTGTTCACGCGCTCCATGATGTTGCGGTACTCGGGCTTGGCCGAGACGATGACGCCGTGCTGCATAAACAGTTTCTTGAGGTAGTCCACAGAAACGTCCTCGCGGGTGATCGTGCCCTTGCCGAGACCTGTGAGCATCGTGTTAGACAGATTCAGGCTGACGTAAACTTCTTCGCCGGTCTTGGGATAGCTCATAATTTGCCTCCATTAAAGTCTGCGCCGCAAGCGCGGCTGGGATTGATATGACATTTTTATGGTAGCATGGCGGAGCGGAAAATACAAGCGGCAGGTTGTATGAACTGTCGCTTACAAATTTGTCGGAATCGCCGCCGCGGCGGGATTTTCCTTGACAAGAGCGCGCGCCGCTGATACACTTTCCTTGTCTATTACGGGTGCGCACCTACCGGCAGTCAGGCGGAAGTCTGGCTGCCGTTTTGCATCCGGCATTTGAATAGGAGGGAATATTTATGGCTTACTTCTGGCCGCTCATTCTCGTTGTGGCGTCGAACAGCGTGTATCACATCTGCGCCAAATCGCTGCCCGAGAGCGTTGATCCGCTCGCGTCGCTCACGGTCACGTATCTGATCGGCTCAATCTTTTCGGGCATCCTGTATTTTGTGACGAACCGCGGCGGGGCGAACCTTCTGCACGAATACAGCCAGATGAACTGGGCACCGTACCTGCTCGGTCTCGCGGTCGTCGGTTTGGAAGCTGGCAGCATGCACGCCTACAAGGCGGGCTGGCCGGTCAGCGCGTTTCAGGTGTCGTCTGCGGCGGCCATCGCGACGATTTTGGTGTTCATTGGGTATCTTGTCTACCACGAGGCCATCACGGTCAACAAGCTCGTGGGCCTTGCGCTGTGCCTTGTCGGGCTGTTTTTCCTCAACAAATGAGTTGTGCCGCGGCTTTTGCCGTGGTATGATGGGGAAAACTTGTTTTAAAGAAGGAATTTTGATCTATGAAAGCTGCACGCGAATATCCGATCCTCACCGTCACCGCCAAGGGCACGCGCTGGCTCGAGAGCGGCCACCCCTGGGTCTATGACTCCGACGTTGCCCACGAGCCGGAAGAGAGCGAGTGCGAAAACGGCGCGCTTGTGGACGTGGTGTCGGAAAAGGGAAAGTATCTCGGTACGGGCTTTTTGAGCAGACTCAGTAAGCTCCGCGTGCGCATCGTCTCGCGCAACGCGAACGACCGCTTTGATGAAAATTTCTGGCGGCGGCGCGTACGCTACGCCTGGGACTACCGCAAGGCGGTCATGGACGGGCAGACCGGCTGCTGCCGCCTGATCTTCGGCGAGGCGGACGCCTTCCCCGGCCTGACGGTCGACCGGTTTGAAAATCTTCTCGTCACGCAGACGCTCTCGCTCGGCATGGAAAAGATCAAGGACATGCTCTTCCCCCTCATTGTCGAGGTGCTGGAGCAGGACGGCGAGACGATCGACGGCCTTCTTGAGCGCAACGATGTCGTGCTTCGCGAAAAGGAGGGCCTGACGCAGAACAAGGGTTGGTTTCCCCTCCCCGGCAAAAAAACGCCCGAGAGCCCCATCACTGAAATTTGCGAGAACGGCGTTTTCTACCGTGTGGATGTCGAAAACGGGCAGAAGACGGGCTTTTTCCTCGACCAGAAGTTCAATCGCCTCGCCGTCGCGCACCTCGCGCACGGCAAGCGCGTGCTCGACTGCTTCACGCACACGGGCTCGTTCGCGCTCAACGCCGCCAAAGGCGGCGCAGAGCACGTGACGGCGGTGGATGTGTCCGAGAGTGCCATCGAAATGGCGCGCGCGAACGCGGCGCGCAACGGCCTTGAGGACAAAATGGACTTTCTCGCCGCCGACGTCTTCGACCTGCTCCCGCAGCTCGAGGCCGCGCACGAAAAGCCCTATGACTTCATCATCCTCGATCCCCCGGCGTTCACAAAGTCTCGCCGCACGGCGAACAACGCCGAAAAGGGGTACAAGGAGATCAACCTGCGCGCGATGCGCCTGCTGCCGCGCGGCGGCTACCTTGCGACCGCGTCGTGCAGCCACTTCATGCCCGCCGAACGCTTTGAGCGGATGCTGCGCTCCGCCGCCGCGGACGCGGGCGTCGAGCTGCGGCAGATCGAAGCGCGCACGCAGAGCTGTGACCACCCCATCCTCTGGAACGTGCCGGAGACGGATTACCTCAAGTTCTACTTATTCCAAGTGGTATAAAGAACGCAAAAAAATCCCCGCTGTTTTTACAGCGGGGATTTTTTATTGATTTACTTGTTTTCGTCAGCGCTTTCCGTGGGAGCGTCGGGTGCTTCACCCTGTGGGGGCGTCCGGCGTTTCGGGCTCAGTCGAGGGCTTGTCCTCAGTCTGAGCATCTTCGCCCTTGTCCTCCGGCGGCATTTCGATCTTTTCGCTCGTCATCGAAATGTGCTTGGCGGGCGCTTCGATCACGCTCGGCTGCGAGGGGCGGAAGCCGTCCTCGCTCTTGCGCGTGGAAGCGTAGGCCTCTTCGACGGTCGAGGGATCGCGGCCTTCGAGGATAGCGACCATTTCGCCGCCCGTGATGGTCTCCTTTTCAAGGAGGTAGGCGACGACCTTGTCCATATCCTCGCGGTTGTCGCGGATGACCTGTACGGCGTCCTTGTAGCACTCGTCGAGAATGCGCTTGACCTCGCGGTCCATGATGGCGGCGGTATCCTGCGCGCAGTCGAGGCCGTAGCCGCCGTCAAGGTACTGATTGCGCACCGACCCGAGCGCGACCATGCCGACCGCGTCGCTCATACCGTACATGGCGACCATGTTGCGCGCGATGCTCGTCGCCTCCTGAATATCCTGCGAGGCGCCGTTGGTCATCGTGTTCATCACGACCTCTTCGGCCGCGCGGCCGCCCATCGAGACGGCGATCTTCGCCATCAGCTCATCGCGCGTGCGCAGGTTCGTCTTGTCCTCTTCGGGCATCAGGAGCGTGTAGCCAAGGCTTCCCTCGGTGTGCGGGACGATCGTGATCTTCTGCACGGGCTCGGCGTTTTTCTGCTTGTAGGCGACCATCGCGTGGCCGACCTCGTGATAGGCGACGAGCTTCTTTTCAAACTCGGTGAGGACGCTGCCTTTCTTCTCGCTGCCCGCGATGACGAACTCGAACGCCGCGAGCATGTCCTCCTGCGTAACGAGCTTGCGTCCCTTGCGCACGGCGCGCAGCGCCGCCTCGTTGGCGAGGTTTGCAAGGTCCGCGCCCACGCAGCCCGCGGTCGCGAGCGCGACCTTCTTGAGATCCACGTCCTCGGCGAGCTTGATGCCGCGCGTGTGGACCTGCAGCGTTGCTAAGCGGCCGGCGAGGTTCGGGCGGTCGACGGTGATGCGGCGGTCGAAGCGGCCGGGGCGCAGCAGCGCCTTGTCGAGCACCTCCGGGCGGTTCGTCGCGGCAAGCACGATGACGCCCTTGCTCGGGTCAAAGCCGTCCATTTCGGCGAGCAGCTGGTTGAGCGTCTGCTCGCGCTCGTCGTTGCCGCCGCCGTAGCGCCCGCCGTCGCGGGATTTGCCGATGGTGTCGATCTCGTCGATGAAGATGATGCAGGGGGCGACCTTCGACGCCTCGGCGAAGAGGTCGCGCACGCGGCTCGCGCCGACGCCGACGAACATTTCGACAAAGTCAGAGCCGGAGATCGAGAAGAACGGCACCTTCGCCTCGCCCGCAACGGCCTTGGCCAGCAGCGTTTTACCGGTACCGGGAGAGCCGACGAGCAGCGCGCCCTTGGGGATCTTTGCGCCGATGGCGGTGTATTTTTCGGGGTTGTGCAGAAAGTCGATGATCTCGACGAGCGATTCTTTCGCCTCGTCCTGACCGGCGACGTCCGCAAACGTCACGCCGGTGGATTTTTCCATGTAGACCTTGGCGTTGGCCTTGCCGACATTGCCGATGCCGCCGATGCCGCCCATGCCGCCGGACTTTTTCGTGATGAAGTTCATCAGCAGCATGAACGCGCCGACCATCAGCACCGTGGGCAGAATATAGCTCACCATGAACGTGAGGATCGGCGAAACGGGCGACTGATAGGGCTTGGTGTAGGTCACGCCGTGCTCATCGCACAGGGTGATCAGCTTTTCCGTCGCGTCGGGAATGATGGTGGTGAAGAGCGTATAGTTCTGATCATAGCTCTTGCCGTCGTCATCCGTGTAGGTAAAGCCGTCGACCGGCGTGATGGTGAAGACCGTGTCGCCGAATTCGATGGACTTGACCTTCCCCTCCTCCACGAGTTCGACAAGCTCGCTGTATGCGATCTCGCACGAAGACTCGGCGGTGCGGGCCTGATCGAGCATGACGGAGAGGTAGTTCACACCGATCGTCAGCAGCAGCGCCCATAGGACGATCGACCACATGCCCCCGCCGCGCCGGCGGTTCTTGTCGCCGCGATTGCGGTTGTTTCTGTTGTTTTGCTCCATGTTGTTCCTCCTGTCGGGAGACAGAAAAATGCGAAGATGCGCACTTTTTGAATTAGTGATTTCAACTATACCATATATAAAAGAATCGCACAAGTTTTCTGCGGTGAATTTTCGATGAACTTTTGCTTTGCGCCCTCTTTATCTTGCCCTTGTTCTGTGTTATAGTTGCAATGGAGTATTCTATAAAAATTTGTCACAAGGAGAAATTTCTTTTATGGATAAGGAACGCAAGGAAAAGACCGCGCGCGTGCAGGACGCGGAGGCCGACGGCATCATCGAGGGCCGCAACGCCGTGATCGAAGCGCTGCGCGCGGGCACGACCATCGACAAGATTTTCATCCAGAAGGGCGAGACCGATAAGACGCTCGGCCACATCGCCTCGACCGCCCGCGCCGCGGGCGTGGTCGTCGTCGACGCGGACAAGCGCAAGCTCGACTTCATGTCCCGCACGCACGCCCATCAGGGCGTCATCGCGCTCACGAGCGTGCGCGAATATGTCAGTGTTGAGGATATTTTGAACATCGCGCGCGAAAAAGGCGAAAACCCCTTGATTGTCGTCTGCGACGAGATCTCCGACCCGCACAACCTCGGCGCGATCATCCGCACGGCGGAGTGCGCGGGCGCGCACGGCGTCGTCATCCCCAAGCGCCGCAGCGCGGGCCTCACGAGCATCGTCGCCAAGACGAGCGCGGGTGCGGTGAGCTATGTGCCCGTCGCGCGCGTGCCGAACATCCCCGCGCTTTTGGAGCAGCTGCAAAAAGAAGGCGTCTGGGTCTTCGGCACGGCGGCCGAGGGCACGAGCGATCTCTACTCCGCGGACCTCAAGGGCCCCGCGGCCATCGTCATCGGCAGCGAGGGCGACGGCATGACGAGACTGGTGCGCGAAAAGTGCGACTTCCTCGTCAGCATCCCGATGAAGGGTAAAATTTCGTCGCTCAACGCCTCCGCGGCGGCGGCCATCCTCCTCTACGAGGCGGTGCGCCAGCGCCTGGGGCAGTGACGGTAAAGAAGGAACGATATGGACCCCAAAGACCTTGAATTTGAAGAAACGCTCGCCGACTCCGAGCTGCTGCTGAAAAACACGGCCCGCAGCATGGACGAGGACGCGGAATTCACGCTCGAGAGCATTCTGGCCGAGTACGGCAGCGGCACGCCCGCCGCGCCCGAACCGGAAGAAAAAGCAAGCGAGCCGCCCGCGGAGAAAGCCGGCAAAGGTCGTCCCTCTGCCGAAAAAGGCGGAGGCGGCGAAAGAGAGCGTGGACGATACGGCGGATGAGACCGCCCGCATCCCCGTCATCCCCTTCCCCGGTGCGAAAAAGGCCGAAGAGCCGATAGAAGCCGAACCGGAAGAGGAAACGGACGCGGAAACCGAAGAAGAACCGCCGCAGGACGACGAGCCCAAGTCCATGAGCTTGCAGGACATCCTGGCCCAGACCGTGCAGGAGGCGCTCTCCGAGCGCGAGGACACGATCATCGAGGAGGAGCCGCCGCGCCGCGGTTTGTTCTCCCGCCGCAAAATGCGCGACACCGAGCAGCTCTACGACGACGCGGAGGAGGAAGAGGACGAGGAAGAAGAGTTCGAAGAGCCTGAACCCGAGCTCCCGAGCCGCCGCTGACCGAAACGCTCTCCGACTACCGCGCCCAGCTTTCGGGCGCGACGAAGGCACGCCGTGGGGCGGGTATTTTCACGCTTTTGCTGTGCGTCATGGCGGTGCTGGAGCATTTTTCCATCCTGCCGGAGGCGTACACCGCTGATCCGATGATCCGCGCGCTGCTGCTGCTGGCCATCGAGGCCATCGTCTGCGCCATCGGCTGGCGCATTTTTGCGGGCGCGCTGCGCTCGCTCAAACGGGGAAAAGTCACGTCGGGCTTTTTGACGATGCTTCTATGCCTTGTCACGCTGCTCGATACGGCGCTCTATGCTTTTCTTCCCGCGCGCGCGGCGCTGTCGCTGCCGCTGCCGGTGCTGGGGGCGATGTCGGTCTACTGCGCGCTGCTGGGCGAAAGTCTGCGCCTGCACGGCATGTACGACACCTTCCGCATCGCGGCCATCGGCAACGCGCCGTATATCGTCACCGTGACGGCAGGGGGCGCGGCCAAGCGCGTGGGCCTGCCGGACGGATTTTCGAATTCCGCGCGCGCAAACGCCCCCTATTCGCGCTGGCAGAGCGTGCTGCTGCCGGTCTTCCTCGCGGCGGCGGTCGTGTTCGGCGTACTCTCGACGCTCGAGATGAAGCAGAACGCGCTGCTTGCGTGGAACCTCTCGGTGATGCTCGCGAGCGCGAACCTGCTCGCATTTCCGATGGTGTGCGCGCTGCCGCTCAAGCGCATCGCCGCGCGGCTTGCCAAAAGCGGCAGCGCCGTGGCGGGCTTTTCCGGCGCGGACGCCATCCGCCGGAGCAACTGCGTCATCCTGACCGATGGCGACCTGTTCCCGCCCGGAACGGTCACGCTCGGCGGGCTCAAGGTTTTCGGCGAGGAGAGCGGCAAGGTCATCTCCTACGCCGCCACGATGGCGCACGCGTCCGAAAGCGGCCTGAGCCGCCTTCTTTGACAATCTTCTCGCCAGCGACGGCGGCTTCCGCGAGCAGGTCGAGGACGTCGACTTTTACGAAGAGGGCGGCGTCGGCGGCCGCATCCACGGCGAGACGGTGCTCTTCGGCACGGCGGGCTTTATGAGAAAACGCGGCGTGAACCTGCCGCGCAACTTAGGCCTCAAGACCGGCGTGTTCCTCTCGGTCGACGGCACGCTGATCGCGGTGTTCGCCGTGAAGTACATGCCCGCGGAAAATGTCGACTGGGCGCTCCACGCCCTGCACCACAGCCGCATCACCGCCGGTGCTCGCCGTGCGCGACGGCAACATCACCCCCGCGCTCTTAAAGCGCAAGTTCGGCACCGACGCGCGCGCGGTCTACCCCAAGCTCTCGACGCGCCTGGCGCTCTCCGAGCGCGGCGGCGGGCGGCCGTATGCGCTGCTCATGCGCGAGGGCCTCATGCCGTATGCCGAGGTCGTGCTCGGCAGCAAGCGGCTCTGCACGTCCGCCAAGCGGTGCACGGTGCTTGCATTTTTAGCCGCCACGGCCTCGACGCTCCTTGCATTTTATTTAACTTTTGTCGGCGCATACAGCGTGCTCACGCCGTTTTCTCTGCTCATTTACGTACTTTTGTGGTCGCTCAGCGCGCTGGTCGACGCCCTGCTCAGCGACCGTTATTGACACTTCGAACGAAGAAAACGAAAATTTGCGGAAAAATATGGTTGTAATGGCGAGAAAAACATGATATCATTTCTGCATTGAGTATTATCCCACCTTATGGCGCGAGCCGATTTGGGATTTACGATTTTCGGAAGGAGACTGACCCATTATGAGTGCAAAAGACATCCGCAATATCGTGCTGCTTGGCCACAGCGGCAGCGGCAAGACCACCCTCGCTGAGAGCATGCTGTATCTCACCGGCGGCACGGACCGTCTGGGCAGAATTGCCGACGGCAACACCGTTTGTGACTACGATCCCGAAGAGATCCGCCGCCAGATCTCCATTTCTCTGGCCGTGGCTCCCGTGGAATACGACAGCTGCAAGATCAACGTGCTCGACGTGCCCGGCGGCTTCGACTTCGCCGGTGAGGTCGCGGAGGCCGTTCAGGCTGCCGACGCTGCCGTCATCGTCTGCTCGGCCAAGGCCGGCATGAGCGTCGGCGCGGAAAAGGCGTGGAAATATTGCGAGAAGAACGCTCTCCCCCGTTTGATCTACATCTCCAAGACCGACGAGGAGAACTCCGACTACAACGCCGCGTTCAACACGCTGCGCGAGCGCTTCGGCAAGAACATCGCCCCCGTCGTCGCCCCCATCTGGGACGAGAGCAAGAAGGTCATCGGCATCATCGACGTGCTGCATAAGCGCGCGTTCGAGTTCAACGCTACCGGCGGCCGCGTCGAGATCGAAGTGCCCGAGAACAAGCTTCCCGTGCTCGATGAGCTCTACGACGCGCTCAAGGAGTCCGTCGCCGAGACGAGCGAGGAGTTCATGGAGAAGTTCTTCGCCGGTGAAGACTTCACCTATGCCGAGATGATCCATGGCCTGCGCCAGGGCGTCAAGGACCTGTCCCTCTTCCCTGTCGTGTGCGGCTCCGCCATTCAGGGCATGGGCACGCGCATCCTGATGGATACCATCGTCGAGCTTCTTCCCCAGCCGCAGGACGCCCGCGCCCTGATGGCCGAGAATGAGGACGGCGAGTCCTCCGAATTCGTCGTCGCGCCCGGCGCACTGCCGACCGCGTTCGTCTTCAAGACCATTTCCGACCAGTACGGCAAGTATTCCTACGTCAAGGTGCTCTCCGGCTCCATCAAGCCCGATATGCCTATGGTCAACGCCCGCACCGGCGAGACCGAGAAGCTCGGCCGCCTGTACATTGCCAAGGGCAAGAAGTATACCGAGGTCAAGGAGCTCACCTGCGGCGACATCGGCGCCATCGCCAAGATGGACAAGGTCAAGACCGGCGATACGCTCTGCGAGCCGCGCAAGGTCGTCAAGATCGCGCCCATTCCCTTCGATGAGCCGTGCTACAGCGTGGCCATCGCGCCCAAGACCCGCGGCCAGGAGGACAAGATGGCCCAGGGTCTCAACCGCTTGAACGAGGAAGATCCGTCCTTCCGCGTCGTCAACAACGCCGAAACGCACCAGATGGTCGTCTCCGGCGCGGGCGACATCCAGATCGACGTGCTCGTCAACAAGCTCAAGAGCCGTTTCGGCGTCGAGGTCGTGCTCGACACGCCGCGCGTGCCCTACCGTGAAAAGATCCGCAAGACGGTCTCCAAGCAGGGCCGTCATAAGAAGCAGACCGGCGGCAGCGGCCAGTTCGGCGATGTTTGGGTCCGCTTCGAGCCCAACGAGGAGAGCGAGGAGATGGTCTTCGCCGAGGAAGTGTTCGGCGGCAGCGTCCCCAAGAACTTCTTCCCCGCGGTCGAAAAGGGTCTGCGCGAGGCCTGCGTCCACGGCCCGCTCGCGGGTTATCCCGTCGTGAACCTCAAGGCCGTCCTTTACGATGGCTCCTATCACCCGGTCGACTCGTCCGAAATCGCGTTCAAGACCGCGGCGAACCTCGCCTACAAGGCAGCCATGCCCGAGGCGTCCCCGGTCCTGCTCGAGCCGGTGTGCGAGCTCAAGGTCACCGTGCCCGACCAGTACATGGGCGATATCCTCGGCGATCTCAACAAGCGCCGCGGCCGCGTCATGGGCATGACCCCGACCGGCAACGGCGAGCAGATCATCGAGGCCGAGTGCCCCGAGGCAGAGCTGATGAGCTACGCCATCGACCTGCGCTCCATGACCCAATCCCGCGGCTCGTTCGTGATGCACTTCGTGCGCTACGAGCAGTGTTCCGCCGACGCACAGGCGAAGGCTGTCGCTGCCGCGAAGGCGATGCAGGAAGCGGAATAATTGCTTCTGCACAGCAGAAAATAAGTAAAAAGAGAGGGCTTCTCGAAAGAGAAGTCCTCTCTTTTTCCGCGCATGGCGCGGAGGGGGAGCAGCCCGAAGAGGCTGCGGCTTTTCCCCACACCGTGTGGGGCTGCGGATAAGGGGGATATTCTCTCACGTGAGAGAATATCCCCCTTGGCCCCCCAAGAGAACGCAAGGGGCGCCGCCCCTTGACCCCGCCATTGCGGGTTTGCAGCTTGAAGGGCTGCACGCGCTGCGCAGTGTGGGTGCGGTGTACATGGCTTCGCCATGAATCCCTGCGAGTCGTGATCGGACAGCAACCGCGCCTTACTGTCGTGAGGCGCGAGTGACGTTTTCTCGGCGGCAGACTGCGTGCGAAATAGCGGCATTGCTGCGCTCGCCGCATTGATGGGACTGGCGGTAAACGGAAATTACTGCGTACTCCTACAAGATGGGCAGAGCGGCACCCGCAAGGGGTGTGCCGCATCCGTAAGGCAGCAGAGCCGCCAACGGCTGCGCAACAGCGGATGATAGGAGCAGAGGCAAATC
>VOFC01006260.1_pt1 | contig 39140 bp, 63 predicted proteins | sample 5384161 | NCBI WGS metagenome assembly VOFC01 (sample SAMN12384722, study PRJNA508395) | human gut metagenome | isolation source: healthy gut B | host: Homo sapiens
TGGACGGCTGAATGGCATCTGCAAAAGGTGCAATGTGCTGTGCAATTAATTTGCCCTCCTCAATGGTCGGCTAATAAATACTCCTACAAATCGTCCACACCCAAACGCACAACCAGAGCTATATCGTCACCTATTGCTTACGCATTAGCCTGTAAAATTTCAATAACAAACCGTGCTCTATTATAAGTCGAGCACTCCATATTCATCTGTGCGATGGTTGGTATACGGAGAAAGGGAATGAACTTAAAAAACTTTCCAGTACAAGCATGAAGTTCAAAGCATCAAATCCTACTTCTGCTAACATTTTTTGCACTAATGGCTACTTCCTCAACATATCGTTTAATTTCCTACACATGCATACCACGAACTGGTTTCCCAGTATTCGTATTCAAAATATCCGAAGGTCCCAATCGCCTTGTGGACCATAGCCACACACTGCGCCATCACTTTACAGCCATATTCCTTTACCTGCTCAACGGCTTTACGCATAGCTAATGCAGACTCCCATTGTAAACGATTTCGCTCCATCAAATTTGCTCCTTTCGGACTAAGGAGGACGATTGGCCAATCGTTGGAAGCTAATTAAACCAGGGGAATAATGTTGTTTAGCACGATAAACTAAACTATCAATTTCTGCTTGCGTTAAAGTCCATTATGATGGGGAAGATGAAAAGGACATGGAAGAGTATATATAATTCTATTTTTCAATTCCATGTTTCCAATTCTAAAATTACTGGTTTCAATAATTGTTCACAATCCTCAATAACCACTCCTTTATGTATATTATATATTTTACTATTTAAGGTAAAATAGTTTTCACCATAAAAATATCTCCTTTTTCTTATTGTTTTTAAAACAATTTGTCTTATAAGCCCATTTTATTAATTATTTTCAAAGACAAATACTTAATTTTGACCCATAATCTATTGATGATTATTTTGACAATAAAAACTACAAAAAAACAGCACTCGCGTATAATCTTATAGTAAAAATATAATAAAAATTTTATTTTATTAATTGGCAAGAACGCAATTTATTGATATAATTATTTTTGACATATCAAGTGGTAGATTGTATTTCGTATCAATTATTTAAGATATAAAGGAGCTGAAAAACCTTGAATTTAAATCAAATTAATTATTTAATACAGGTAATTAACTGTGGTTCTATAAAAAAGGCAGCAGAAATTTTGGGTATCAAACGCACAACTTTACTGATGTCTTTAAATGCTTTAGAAGATGAATTAGGACAAAATATTCTTCTTAGGCGGAAAAAACGGCACAACCTTAATAGAACAACAATCTGATTTATTTGGTATCATCCAAAAAATGCAGGAAAAAAATTAAGGAGATAGAACTCTACACAACAAAATTTGACACAAAAAACATAACTTTCTGATTTTTTCTTCTTCTCTATTCTCATCTCTTTAATGAAAGAGTAAATAGTTCTTATTTTTCTTTACAACAAACAAAGAAAACCGATAGTTCAAATGAGCATGAACTACTCGGCAGAAACTGATTTCATCTTTTACTATGGAGTTGCTCGACAAATTTATCTCTGAAAATTATAATCAATACCAATTTGATTCAACCTTATTGTATTTTGCCGCGAAACACACATCCACTGGCTCAAAAAAATTTTTCTTGAGCTAACTCCTGAAGAAATTTATTATCCTATAATTTCGCTATTCGATGAACCGTTGTAAGGCTATAACTATCAATCAATTAATAATTTTTCTTCTTTACAACGCATTATATCAACCAGCGATTGTCTTGTTTTTAATCCTTGAAATCTTTCTAAAGCATATTATTCCTCACCTTTTATTTCATCAATAACTTCACTTAAAACTAAAAATTTAGGGTTTAAGTTTTAAAGCTTTTTACTAGTACGTACAGAGATAGCTTGAATACCCTGCTGTTTCAAATTATTTGAACTATATCCTATCTACTTTTATGAGTGAATTCTTTGTTAACTTTAATCGAAAGTGCTTTTTAATCAGCAAACTAAAGAAATCATAACTGATTCTTTTTGCTTAATTTTACAATAAACAACATCTCAATATATACTTAAATCTAAAACACATATTAAAAATTGGTACACTATTTTCAATTGAGTCTATAAAATATGCCTATCTATGATGAAAAAAAGTTATAAACCATTTAAAAGCTTTAGGTTTTTCTTATAATAAACCTATAATATATATGGACACCATTCATTATGATGATATTTTAAATTACGTGAAACTGGATAGCTCTTGTTTTGCCCTTTTACCACAAAATTTTATCCGTCCATATAAAGATTATCTTGAATTTTGTACAGTCATTGATTTGAAGATTTTCATTTCTCATCACTATGTAGCCTACAATCAAATTAATTTTCACCAATTTCCTCAAGCACAAGTCTTTTTAATTTGCTGCTCAAGGAGTCTTCAAAATATATTTAAACCAATATTGACAATATACATCCATATCGCATAGTATCAATTTTGCAAAAAATAAAAAGTCTATACCTGTCGAATCAATGGTATAGACTTTTATTTTTCATTTAACCAAATACGGCCAATCATGGATATCATAAAACGATTTAAAATTTTTGATTGCCTGCGCAAAAGCATCGTCTTTCATCACTCGTGCTGCTTTTAAAAAGCATCGCTGGCTGTGGCGCCATACCACTCGCCGATATAAAGCATGGTAGCTGCTGGATTTACTTCTCGCATTTTTAACAACGCATGATAGCAATCATCGCTCAAAAAAGGCCAGGAGCATACCACCAAATCAACTTCTGCGCCATAGGTTTCAATCGCTTGCAGGGCGTTCAATTGCTCAATTTCTGTCCACGAATCACGAAACCAAGGTACTGCATGATTATCATTCCAGCTAAAATCATCCGTCGCTTTCATATCTACACCACAGTTTTGTAGAGCCTTAGATAAAGCGCCAGAACCGCACATAATTTCAAGACACTTTCTTTTGACCAATCCATTCTGCCAACGGCCCAATCCAATCATAAGCCAGCAAACAATAACCACACAGTCCTTGCAACTGACTGCGAATATTTAAGGATTCCCATAAGTTGATGTCCTCCTGGTTCTGCATCAGGATAACATTCTGGAATTTTTTTCTCCTGTAGTAACTCTAAAATCTGATAATAAGCCTTTCTTTTTAGCCGCAATACTATTAGGCTCCTTATTTTTACCTGTACGCCAATCCATTGCAATCCCCCACGTTATTGTCCAACAAACCAAAAATTTTTTCTTTTACAGCATAAAATTATAACATAGAAAAGAGACCGCCGACAAAAGGATTTCAATAAATTTGCAGAATTTAAAAATACAATATTGCATTTTCAACGCGCAGCCGTTATAATAATAAAAGTCGCTGATGTAGCTCAGTCGGTAGAGCAACTGATTCGTAATCAGTAGGTCGGGGGTTCGATTCCCCCATTAGCTTCTTTTAATTTTTTCTTTCTTTTTTCTGTAGGATATGCTATAATATCTTGCAGATGTTTATGCGGGCATAGTTTAGTGGTAGAACATCAGCTTCCCCCAAGCTGAATATGGGAGTTCGATTCTCCTTGCCCGCTCCAAAATGGAAAGCCCAATGTACAGCCTATTTCAAGGCTTGCATTGGGCTTTTTATTTTGCAAATTCAATTATTTTTTAAAATTAGAATACTATTTAAGTATTATACAATCTTACACAGTTTCACGATACATCCTCACCCACGATTTGCCCATGCGCAGAAATTGTGACCACGCGCACTGGGATTTGTTTCCCACTCTGGTCGCGGGCAGTCTGCACAGCTTTTTGCAATCCACCACAGCAAGGTACTTCCATACGTACCACCAACAGACTTTTAATCAAATTCTGACTGAAAATAGTTGCTAATTTTTCTGCATAATCAACTCCATCCAGTTTAGGACAGCCAATCAAGGTAATATGACCACGGATAAACTCTGCATGGAAATTACCATATGCGAAAAAGCGCTGCAATCAGCGGCAACCAGCATATCCGCTTGATTAAAATAAGGCGCTACTAATGGAGCCAATTTTATCTGCACCGGCCATTGCCGCAATTCGCTGCTACATTTTCCTGCTGTAACGGATGCATTCGCTCTAAAAACTACGTGTCTGCGCACCTGCACAACTAGCTCCCACTGCCTGTTTCTTCTGCGCCTGATTGCGCTTTACAGCTTCTTCATCAAAGGCAGCAGCTTCTCGTTCTTCAAAGGAAATAGCGTCCATCGGACAGACTGGCAAACAGTTTCCTAAACCATCACAATAATCATCTCTTAGGAGTACGGCTTTCCCATCAATGATACCGATTGCATTCTCCAGACAAGCTTGGGCACAGGCGCCGCAGCCATTACATTTTTTCAGTATCTATTTTCACAATTTTACGAATCATAATGATGCGCTCCTTCGTTTTACTTTTTTTGTTTAGCTTGTAGCTATTATAGATAAAGCTAGTACTTTTTGTATGTTGCAAGCGCAACGTTTTATATTGATCACTGCTTTTATTGGGGCCATAAATAAAAAACCCTGCACCGCAATTGGTACAGGGAATACAAACTTATTCAGTGGTGTATGGTAATAAAGCCATCACTCTAGCCCGTTTAATAGCTACGGTCAGAGCTCTTTGATGTTTTGCACAGTTTCCAGAGATACGTCTTGGTAAAATTTTTACCTCTTTCAGTAACGTATTTCTTCAATTTTGCAACATCTTTATAATCAATGTTTTCAGCTTTATCTACACAGAAAGCGCAAACTTTTTTTCTTCATTTTTCTTGGGTTACGTTCACGTTTTGCCATGATTTATTTCCTCCTTTACTAAAAGGTAAGTCATTATCATCAAATACGATTTCTTCACCCAGACCCAGATTGGAGCCTGCAGAAGCATTGTTATTATTCTGATAATCCTGTCTGCTGCTTCCAGAATTGTCATTCTTAGAACCAACAAATTCAATCTGTTCTGCCACAACCTCTGTCACCCAGCGTCGTTGTCCATCATTGCCTTCATAACTACGAACCTGCAGTCTGCCTTCTAAAGCCATCTGCTTGCCTTTATGAAAATAATTGGCTACAAATTCAGCCGATTTATTCCAAGCTACACAGTTAATAAAATCTGCTTCCGTTCTCCATTTTGATTAGGAAAACGACGGTCTACAGCTAATGTAAAACTGGCAACAGCAGTACCGCTCTGCGTATAACGCAATTCTGGATCTTTTGTCAGACGACCAATTAACATAATTTTGTTCATAGTAAACTCTCCATTAAGAAATTATTCGCCGACTTTTTGTTGTTAACTGACGCATAATGTTATCGTCGATTTTCAGCAGACGTTCACATTCATCAACAGCAGCAGCTGGACCGTTGAATTTTACTAATACATAGTAACCTTCACGATACTTTTTGTCGATTTCATAAGCCAATTTACGTTTGCCCCATTTATCAACTTCAGCTACAGTTGCGCCTTCTTTTACCAGGATACCATTGAATTTTCTACAATGCCATCAATTGCATCTTCCGCAACTTCTGGTTTAATGATATACAGTAATTCATAATCACGCATTTGTGCACCTCCTCCCCCGGACTAATGGCCCTGACTTTGTCAGAGCAGGGATATCTAACTTTTATATTATAGCACAATGAATCATACCGTGCAAGAAAAATTTTCATTTTTAAAATGCTAATTTTTTATTTCTAAATTGCAATTGCAACATTTATTTTACCCGAAAAAGAATCCATAAAATTCCTTCAAAACATACTGTACACAAAACAGAGGTATCCGTCAACGGTGTCATATAGAGGCAGGCGCAGCCTTTACCGTTGAAAGATAGTTCTGTTTTTGTGTATTCTGCCTCAGCAGGCAAATTCATTCTCTGCTTTATCTAACTCCGCGCTTAAGCATTCCTCTGGCGTCCTGTAATCCAATATCTTCCGTGGGTATGTATTACACCAGTTTTTCTATCTCTGCCACCTTCTCAACGTCCAATCCATCCATTGACTTGCCTTTGGGAACCATTCGCCGTATGAGACCATTGTGCCGTTCGTTGCTCCCTCTTTCCCACGCACTGTAAGGATGGGCATAATAGACTTCACAACCGCTGCCCTCCAACACTTCTTCCAGGCGAGCAAATTCACTGCCGTTATCGGCGGTGATACTCCTAAACTGTCTGGTGAAACCGTCTCCCAATTCTTTTTCTTCAGCTGTTCTATAACCTGATTCACACAATCCGCTTTTTTCCCTTCGATTAAATAAATCCGCTCCATTCGCGTTTTGCGCTCTGTCAGGGTTAGAAGCACATTGCTGTCCTTCTGCCTGCCCAGGACAGTGTCTATCTCCCAATGCCCCACCTCCAAACGGTCATTCACATGTTTCGGCCGTTGGTCGATACTTTTGCCGTAAATGCGCTTATGCTCGTGACTGTGCTTTTTGTCGCCTTTCTGGTGACTTTAAGCGGCAGATCCATATTCTTCGCCTCCAGCAAGCCCAATTCCATGTAATTGTACAAGGTTTTGGTGCACGGAATTTTTTCTGCTGCCATTCCGGTGCGTTCTGACAATAACCCACTACTGCATCAGGAGACCATTTGTCGTGAATGATCTTTTGGCTGGCGTAAGCCAGAAAGGGCTGAATTTCATTCAAGAGAAGGGGCTTTCTGCATTTCTGCCGCTCCCATTTATAACGAATCTGAGCTGTCTCAGGGAAGTATACCGTGTAAGTCTGGTACTCTGAGGTCATCTGAGTCACACTGCCCCGTTTCAATTCGCGGCTGATGGTGCTGGGTGAACGGTGAAGATAACGGGCGATAGCTCGAATCGTCCACCCTGCATCACGGAGTGCTTTGATCTGCCCTCTTTCGAATACGGTTAAATGCTTGTATTGTTTTTGGTGTTGATTTGTGCTATGCTTTTCATGAACAGCCATAATGAATATTCCTCCTGTTGCTTTTTTGTTTCGCAGCTTAATTTTAACAGATTGGATTTCTTTTGTGGCTGTTTTTTCTGTTCCACTTCATTTTACAATGAACCCTAATTTTTTATTTTAGCATCCACTATCAAACAAAACAACGCAGACGTTGCTTATTTAGCTATCATTTTTCCGATTCTGACTGGTAGGTAATTATTATCGTACTATCCTGCACACATACATCATAGCCTACTAAAACTTCAAAGGCTTTTTGCCGGCACCCACATACGTCCATCCGCTGCAATCACCGGCGCACCTGACAATTCCGTCGGCGCTGTCATACCTATCATATCGGGACTCGAGCACCAAGAACAATACAATTTATCGCCCTCGCGAAATTCCATAACCCGTACATCGTCATTCATGGTGGCAGTACGAGTTTCTGCATCCCAGCGAATAGCAATACCTAGGCTGTCGGCTACTGCGCGCAACGGTACCCAACCCTCGCCGCCGTATAAAACGCCTTGCGTGTTAGGCATTTCGCCATTTAAATTCAAATCAGCTTTTATGATTGCCAATCCGTTTGTTAAATTTTCCGGTGTTACTTCAGCAAAGGCTGAACCACTGCTCAGCAGCATCGCACTGCATAAAAAATACCGACCACTAATTTTTTTAGCTTCATCATAAAAAAACTCCTTCCCATAATTTAGACAATTACAATTGTTTTTCTTTTTAGACGCAAAATCAATCGGGAAGTTCCGTTTTTAGTCACTAAATTTCTGCATAGAAAATTAGTGGAAGTTATTTTGTTCAATACATCTCTCCATAATACATCATAATCTGTGGCCGCTTTTGCTCCTGCGCAGCCTGTTTGCTGCTGCTCAATAATTGCCTAATAGGATTGCTGCTAGAGAGATAATCTAACAAACTGCTAGGGGCCTGATAACTAAAATATTGTACATCTATGCTGTCATATCCCAAATCTGACGTCATGCGGGATAACGTATCGTCAAAAGGCTCCAAACCATCAATCAGACCATGTTCTAACGCCTGACTGGCACTATAAACGCGACCATCAGCCAATTTTCGCACAGTCGCTTCGTCCATATTTCTGCCTTCTGCCACAATATCGACAAACCGGTCGTAATATTCATCGCAAATAGATTGATAAATAGCTTTCTGTTCTTCTGTCAAAGGTTGATAGGAATTACCCATTGACTTATTAGGACCTGAGGTAATGTAACTAACATCTATACCTAATTGGTCCAATAAACCGCTCAAATCAACAAATTCTCCCATAATTACGCCAATAGAGCCAGTGATAGCATTGCGGTTAGCATAAATTTTATCAGCAACGCAGGCTTCGTAATATCCACCAGACGCCGCATAGCTTTCAATGGCCGCATAAACAGGACGGCCCGTTTTTTCCTTGTAATTCATCAGTTTCAGATATAACTCATCAATTTGATACACCGCTCCACCCGGTGAATCTATATGTAAAATCAACCCTTGATTGTGGCTATCTGATGTTATTTCCTCTATACTATTCAGCAAATATTGCTGGTCATACGTATAGCCATCATTTTCTGAAATGGTTCCTGCAATATCCAATACAGCAATATAGTCCGCAACAATCGGACTGTTGCCAAGCATTGCACACACAGCCAACCCTATACAGAATATCAGCAAAGCAATAAAAATATACAGGCCCTTTCGATTGGTATTCTGTTGATGTGCTTTCATCATTCCTTTTCTCCTCGCTCCACTTCTTTATTTTTCCGCTCCTCATCTGTTTCCGGCAAAATCTCACCTTCTATGGTTTCATAATAAATATCGCTGTCATTCTCAATATTACTTTGATATCGTATACTCATATTACCTATCTGTTTTTCATCAGCAAATACCGCAGCCTGTTCGCCTGTCAGACCAAATTCTTCCGGCGCACACACGCCATCGGCAACAGCCCTCGTTTTCAGCAGCTCATATACCTGTGAAAATACGCCTGTTACATAGCAATTCAACAATATCGACAAGGGTATTGTCACAATTTTGGCAATCACCGAGACCTTGCTTAACAATAAATCAAAATCTCCTTCATTCATAAGTTCAATAGGATTCTGCTCTATCACCAACATTTCTACTCCTATTGCGACAAGGAAAAGCAAAAATACCAACCAAAAAAAAGTCAGCCACAAAGTAAACAAATCGATTTTATAACCATTGGTCATTTTTTTTGCTGGTGCGCAATGCGTCAACAATATCAGCATCTGGATCAGCAGCCAGTATATACGGATACATGGCATAAGCGTAGCATTTGACAATTCCCGGTATAATCAGCAATAATGTCCACAAAAATATCCATAAGGATTCCCATACACCGGCCAAAATATATTTTAAAAAATCTGCTGAAAGGCTCAAAAAAATCACTGGTTCGAGCTTCGCAATTTTTCATCATCCACATTAAAAAACTGCATATCGCCACATCAAAAGGCATTCTCACAATAAAACTCAAAAATTCTCCGCCTGCCTGATTTTGCATGGCTACCAATTCTATAGCAATTTCGATAGCAGACAGTAATATCACTACAAGCAATACAGTTTGCCAATTTTCTTTCAACATCTTTTTTACATTATTTTTGATTAAAACTCTATCGTAGTTCAATTTCATCCCTCCCAATTCCAATCTATATGTCCTATGAAATTGTTTTTTATTATAGCACAGTTTTTCCTATAAGGCTATGTCTGATTTTCAGCGGGAAAATTGCCGTAAAAAAACAAGGTAAATCTTCAAGCAAAATAGAATAAAAGCAACAGAATAAAGATTTTGCAATGAGGTGAATTTTTGAACAACAAACTAACAACTCGTGGTATGGCCGAAGGCGCTATTATGGCCGGATTGGCCACTATTTTTATGCTGATTGGAAATCTTCCATTCATTGGAGTGTTTGTATTATTGTTCTGCAGTGTGCCTATTACCATAGCAACTGTACGGCACGGCTCTCTTACCGGTGGCTTAGCGGCAATTTTGTCTACATTACTTCTAGCATTACTATTAGGTCCATTATCAGCTATTTCCGGCGGTCTACAATATATGGCGCTGGGCTGGGTATTTGGCTATATGCTATATCATCGAAAAAGCGGCAGCAAAACCATTCAAGCTGGCGTATTAACTGCTGCAATAGCAGCTTTGGTTATGTTATTAATTAGTTTAGGATTGATGGGCTTTACGCCGGAAGCCATTGCTTCTTATATGGACAGCTACACTGCAGATATGATGGAAGTATATCAAAGCACTGGAATGATTGATATGATGGCTCAACAAGGTGTTTCTAAAACACAAGTGATGGAGCTGTTACAGCAAAGTATGCATATGATTTTGCAGATTATGCCCGCATGCCTTGTAATTGTTCGCTCCATTATGGCTGTGATTACCTATTTCTTAACAATGTTGGTTTTAAAACGCTTAAAAATTCGCATTCCCCGTATCCAAAAATTTTCAAAAAGTGGGGATTGCCGGCTGCATCTGTTTGGGGCTTGATTATCGTATGGGCGTTGTGGTTGGCAGGAGATTATATCAACATTAAATGGTTGAATATCATTGCGCTAAACTTCTTGTTGGTTTATGGTGCGCTGCTATTTTTAGATGGACTAGCATTATCCTGCTACTGGTTTAAATTTGACCAGATGTTTTCGTTAATGAAAATTGTAGGCGTTTTATTTCTTCTGTTATTCTTTACAGGATTCCTAATCGCATGTATTTTAATGGGACTGGCCGATTTATTGTTTGACTTCCGCAAGCTCAGGGTGGATAATAAGAAAGTAAGCAAAGGATAGGAGGAATGACTGATGAAAGTTATTTTATTACAGGATGTACCAAAGGTTGGCAAGAAAGATCAGGTTTTAGAAGTAAAAAAGAAGGGTATGCCCGCAATTTTCTTTTCACAAAAAATTAGCTGTGGAAGCTACCCCTGCCAATATGAAAGAATTGCAGCGTCAAGAAAAAATTCGTGCTGATAAAGCCGCTGCCCAAAAAGCTGAAGCTGTAGCGCTGGGCGAAAAATTGAAAAACACAACTGTCACCATTCAGACAAAATGCGGCACCGGCGGTAAATTATTCGGCGCTGTTACCAATAAGGAAATTGCAGAACAGTTAGAAAAATCCACCGGCATCAAAATTGATAAACGGAAGATTAATCTGGAAGAAAACATCAAAACATTGGGAACTTATCGTCCACTAGTAAAATTACATCCAGATGTGCATGTAGAATTAACTGTCAAGATTATCGACCAAGGTTCATCGCTATTTTACCTCTAAAAATGAAAAAAGATTGTATCATGCTGATTTGTTTCACACGATACAATCTTTTTCATTTCCTGTGCAATAAATACTATGTGCGTGATACAATTTCCTCACTGATTACGGTTCCGTTGGTTAAGTCAATTTTAATCAACACATTCTGTCCATCACTTTGACGACAACAATAAATAGAAAACACATCATCATCTATCGTTGGCTCTATATCCGCATCTGCATTACCTGGCAAACCAATTACATAATATTGCGAATCAAAATAATAAAAATCTTCAGTAGCTAGTTGCCCTTTCAAAGAATATTCCCGTTCTGCTTCGCCACGTTTACAGATAACCAATTTAAAAAAATCACTGACTGTACTACAAGGATATCCTACATAATAGTCATCGCTATAATAATAATAAAGGTTCCAAATGCCACTATGCGGTGACGTTGCGCCTATCTTACTATCATCTAAAATTGGACGGAACATATCAGTGCTGTTAATCACTAATCCATTCGTGTTATCAAAACGGTAATCCCAACCGAATTCATCTACAGCAAATCGCCATGTCAACGGAAAATAGGTAACACCACGGAAATTCAGCACCGGATAAGGCTCCTTGCTGTTGTCCAAAAAATTCAGAACCTCTAATTGTATTCACTGCAATTTGATAAGTTGGGATGGTAGCCGTATAAGCAGATTTATTTTTACCGGCTGCTTTTTCTAGCTGCAATACATCTTCCTTTTCCTCTGCTTTGCCCACAAACAACACCTTTGTGCTGTCATACCAATTCGCCTTTACATTTAAAAAGCGGGCGCCGTGATAAGTCATTGGAAAATAAGTAATGTCCTTATACACAATCAATGGATACTGACTGTAGCTATTATCAACCATAGTACCATTCAAAGTTACCTTAAAAGTTGGCAATGTCACCTTCACCTGTGTATCAGCAAAAGCAGGTGTTGCGACACCAGTTAATAAAAACGCAGATAAAAGAATGGAAGCGATATAGTTCTTTTTCATGACGAATTCCTCCTTCAATATTTTGTAGTTTTAAAATTATTTATTTTATTATAACAGAACGATTTTCATTTTGCAAGAAAAGGTTCTGCAATTATAAATTCTAATTTTATTTTCTACAAAATCCCCGTAAATATTATTTACTAATATTTTTGGTTTTTATTGTTTGTAAACTTAAAATATGTTATACTGCTATCAGATGGTTTTCTGATAAAAAATTGAAAGGAGGTGCCATGATGAATGATACAGAAAAAATGATACAAATGTTAACTAATATACAATCTGATATTTCTACCATACATTCTAATATGGACCGCATGCAATCTTCCATTGACACCATGCAGTCCACCATTGTAACAATGCAATCAGATATTTCTTCCTTAAAAGAAGGACAACTACGTTTAGAGCAATCCATTCACAATTTAGAAAAACGACAAGACACACTGGAACAATCTTTTGCTCGCATGGAAAAACGACAAGATATATTGGAACAATCTTTTGCCCGCATGGAAAAACAGCAAGATATATTGGAACAATCCTTTGCCCGCATGGAAAAACAGCAAGATGCTCTGAAGCAATCCTTTATCCGTTTAGAAAACACGCTTACAGCTAAAATCAACGCTTTGTTCGATGCCTTTGAACTACGCGGTGATCAAATTCTCAATTTAGAAAAGAAAACAGACCAACGATTAAGCCATTTAGAAAAAAGACACAGCCTATCTACTACATAAATCTACCCAATATGACGAAAAATTCGCACAAATTGCAAACATACTCACACAATAAAATTCCATTACAAAAGGCCGGATGCATACCCATCCGGCCTTTATTTTTTCATATTTATCGTACAATCAAACAAACACTAGCCTAAAAGCATACGGTCATTTACCATTTCTGCCCCTGCTGGCTTTTTTTTCAAACATTTTCAGTAAATCTGGCACGTCCAGATTTTTCTTTTCTTCCCCGGCTACATCAATGATTACCTGACCATTATAAAGCATAATTAGACGATTTCCGCAACGCAATGCATCTCATATTATGGGTAATCATCAGCGTTGTCAGATGATCTCTCTCGACAATTTTTTTCCGTCAGAGCCAGCACCTTCGCTGCTGTTTTTGGGTCTAACGCGGCGGTATGTTCATCCAACAATAACAGCTTAGGCTTATTCAGGGTTGCCATCAACAGCGTAACAGCCTGACGCTGCCCACCGGATAACAAACCTACTTTACTGCTCAAGCGGTCTTCCAAACCTAAATCCAATTCCTTCAACATTTCTCGGAACTGTTCCTTCTGCTTAGCCTTTGAACTCCAAGCTAAACCAGGAAATTTTCCACGACGGCTGGCAATTGCTAAATTTTCATCAATCTGCATATTAGCAGCGGTACCCATCATAGGGTCCTGGAATACACGACCAATATACTTAGCCCGTTTATATTCAGGCTGTTTCGTTACATCTACATCATCGATGGTAATGGTGCCACTATCTACCGGCCACACACCGGCAATGGCATTCAACATTGTGGACTTACCGGCACCGTTGCCGCCAATAACTGTGACAAAATCACCGTCATTTAAGTGCAGATTTAACCCCTGCAATGCCCTTTTCTCATTGACAGTGCCTTTATTAAAGGTTTTCCGAATATCTTTTACATCTAACATTGCCTACGCCCCCTTCGCATTACTGATTTTTTTTCTTTAATCAGCGGCATCGCCAGGGCAATTACCACGATAATCGCTGTCAGCAATTTCATATCATTCTGATTCATACCCATCTTCAATACGAACGCAATTACAACACGATATACAATTGAACCGCCTACTACAGCCAGAAGCCAATTCATAAAATTACGCGTACCGAATAATACTTCCCCAATAATAACAGAAGCCAGACCGATTACGATTGTCCCCGTGCCCATGCCGGCATCGGCAAAGCCTTGGCTTTGTCCAAGTAATGCACCAGCCATAGAAACCAAACCATTACTAATCAATAAGCCTAGAATAATCGTAATATCCGTATCTACACCCTGTGCGCGAATCATTTGTTTATTGCAGCCTGTGGCGCGGATAGCTGCGCCAATTTCTGTGCCAAAAACCAATACAGAAAAATAATAATTGCAACTACAAACAACAGCCCACACACTAAAATACTTTCATTCTTATTTAGACCAAACCCTTCAAAAGAACGTATAAATAGTATCCATTCGCAAAATAGATACATTGGACTTATTCCCCATCACACGAAGGTTAATAGAGTACAGCCCAATCATAGTCAAAATACCTGCCAATAAAGCCGGAATTTTCAATTTTGTATGTAATAAGCCTGTCACAACACCGGCAATGGAACCTGCTACGAATGCTAATACTACTGCTATTACTGGAGAACCGCCTCCTGCAATGAAAGAAACAGCTACAGCTGCCCCTAATGGATAGCTACCTTCCACTGTCAAATCGGCAATATCCAGCACACGATAGGTCAAATACACCCCTAATGCCAGAATTCCCCACAGCAGCCCCTGCCACAGCGTGGACAAAATTAAACTTGAACTCATAAAAAAACTCCTTTCAACCATCCTACGAATACAATATGCTTTTATTTTAGCTTAATCCTAATCTTTTTGCAATGAAAATCCCTATACAACAATATAAATAAAATAATTTTTTAGCTATGTTTTTATATTCCTATCAGCGTCATTCATTACAACAAACATTTTATAAACAAAGATGCGCTCCTTCTACTAAAAAGAACGCATCTTCATATCATGTCTATTTTGCCGTTGAAGCCTTTGTTTCAATCATCGTTGCCTGTTCTAATAATTCCTTTGGAATTTCCAAACCAATCCGTTCTGCTTCGTTCTGATTGATGACTAGCGTCAAATCTTCTTCATCGGCATATTCAATTGGCATAGTAGCCGGCTCTGCTTCCCCTGTTAAAATTTTTACAGCCATTTCGCCGGTTTGATAGCCCAGTTTGTAATAATCAATTCCGTAAGTTGCTGTTGCGCCGCCTTCCACTTGCGCTATTTCCCCGCCAATAACCGGCAATTTCGCTTCTTCTGTTACAGATATAACCTGAGGAATACTAGAGGCCACCGTGTTATCTGTCGGCAGGTAAATAGCCTCTACCTGACCTACCAAACTCTGTGTAACCTGCTGCATATCATTAATATTAGAAAATGCCGCTTCCTGTACAGATACACCATGCTGCTCCAAATACTGCTTCATGTGTGCTACCTGCAATTGAGAATTAATCTCGCTGGAATTATAAATAATTCCTACTGTTTTTACATCAGGCACCAGCTGCAACAACAACTCTCCCTGTTTTTCAATGGGATTTTGATCACTGGTGCCTGTCACATTATAGCCAGGCGCATCGTTGCTCTTTACCAGCTTTGCTTCTTCATAATTGGTGATTGCCGTTCCCACAATAGGAATTTCATCGGTGGCAGCAGCCATCACCTGTGCTGTAGAAGTTGACACTGCACAGATTAAATCTACATCTTCATTGATAAAGGTTTGCGCAATACTTTCTAAATTGCTTTGTTCATTTTGTCCGTTGCGCTGCACGAAGGTTACGTTTTCTCCTTCCACCAAACCATAATCGGCTAACGCCTGCACAAAGCCAGCATTTGTAGCGTCAGCAGCGTTATGGGTTACCAACTGCACAATGCCCACCTTGTATTGCTGCGTTTCTGTTTGATTTTGATTTCCGCAGCCAGCGGCAGTTCCCATGAAGAACGCTGCCACTATCAAAACAACACAGCATGTTTTCCACATTTTTTGTTTCATTGTTGCCCTCCCTATTTTTTCATTTAAGTTGCTTTTTATTGTAACGGTTTCCACTACTATTTTCAATAGAGATATTACTTTCAGCAAAAGAGCTGCTTTCTTATTTTTAGAAAACAGCTCTTTGTAATTCCATTTTGCACATAAATCAGAAAATTAGTTTGCGGTTGTGGTAACCAATTCGGCTTGTTCCATTAATTCATCTGGAATGTCTACGCCGATAATTTCTACTGCCTCTGTATTAATTACCAATTTCAAATCTGATGGGCCTTGAATTGGCATGGTTGCCGGTTCTGCATCACCATCTAAAATTTTAGCGGCCATTAAGCCAGCATCATAGCCAATTTGATAGAAATTAATTCCATAGGTTAACGTAGCGCCTGCAGTTACCTGCGATTCTTCACCGCCTAAGGTTACCAACCCAGCTTCATCGGTCACGCCAACCACCTGCGGCATTGCAGATGCTACATTATTGTCAGTTGGCAGCCAGATAGCATCTACTTCACCCACCAAGCTCTGTGCAGCCTGCTGAATATCGTTGACACTGGTGATGGTCCGTTCTTCAACAGTTAACCCTTTTTCCGCACAAACTTCTTTTAAAATGCCGACCTGAATTTGCGAATTTTTTCACTGGAGGTATAGATGGTGCCAATGGTTTTGGCATCTGGTACAACCTGCAGCAATAAATCAATCTGCTCTGCAACTGGCGTCATATCATGGGTACCGGTTACATTGGTGCCCGGTTCTTCATCGCTGTTTACCAAGCCAGCCTGCTCAAAGCTAGTGATTGCCGTCCCTACAATTGGAATATCTTCCGTAGCGGCAGCCATCACCTGTGTAGATGGCGTAGCGATAGATAAAATCATATCTACTTCATCAGATAAAAATTGTTGTGCAATACTCTGTAAATTACTTTGGTCGCCCTGGGCATTCTGCTGATTAATTTCCAAATTTTTGCCTTCTTCATAGCCGCCAGCTTTCAGCCCATCAATCATACCCTGATTAGCTTGGTCCAGTGCGCCATGCTGCATCAATTGTACAATCCCGACCTTGTATACTTTTTTCTTCCTGCTGAGAATTACCATTGCCGCAGCCAGCCAGCATTCCTACAGACATTGCTGCAATTGCCGCCACTGCGACGCCTTTCATCCATTTACTTTTCTTCATACCCTTCACAATCCTTCCATCCTTCTAATCATTCTGCTTTTTTATTCCACACAGCTATAGCAGTTTTAACCTGTGCGTCAAAAAGATGCATATACATCTTATTTGCTCGTCCCACATTTCTACATATATTACGTGCTTATTTTATTACTTTCTGTCAGAAAACTCAATATTTATCATGAAAAAATAGGATTTTATAAAAAAGAGATACCTGCATAGATATATCTCTCTTTTTTGCTTATCACTTCAACATGAAGTTATTCTGCTTCGTCTGTTGTCAGAGTTGCTTTTTCCATCAAATCAGCCGGAATTTCTACACCGATGGCTTCTACAGCGGTCGGATTGATTACCAAATTCAAATCGGACGGACCCTGAATTGGCATTTCAGCCGGAACACTTTCTCCATCTAAAATTTTTGCAGCCATCACACCGGCATCATAACCAATTTGATAGAAATTAATCCCGTAAGTGATGGTGCCGCCAGCGTATACCATGGATTCTTCCCCGCATACGGTAACCAAACCAGCTTCATCAGTCACGCCAACTACCTGTGGCATTGCAGATGCTACGTTATTATCGGTTGGCAGCCAAATGGCGTCTACTTCCCCAACTAAGCTTTGTGCAGCCTGCTGAATATCATTGACAGTAGAAATGGTTCTTTCTACCACAGTTAAGCCTTTTTCAGCAGCAACTTCTTTTTAAAATTTCAACCTGTACCTGAGAGTTCTTTTCACTGGAGGTATAAATGGTACCAACAGTTTTTGCATCTGGTACTACCTGCAATAATAAATCAATCTGTTCAGCAACTGGACTCATATCATGGGTGCCGGTTACATTGGTGCCTGGTGCTTCATCGCTGTCAACTAATCCAGCCTGTTCAAAGCTGGTGATTGCAGTCCCTACAATTGGAATTTCTTCTGTTGCTGCAGCCATCACTTGAGTTGCCGGTGTAGAAATAGACAAAATAATATCTACTTCATCAGCCAGAAACTGCTGTGCAATGGTCTGCAAATTGGACTGATCGCCCTGGGCATTCTGCTGATTAATCTCCAGATTTTTACCTTCTTCATAGCCGCTGTCCCGCAAACCGTCAATCATACCCTGGTTAGACTGATCCAGCGCGCCATGCTGCATCAGTTGCACAACCCCAACCTTGTAGGTTTTTTCTTCCTGCTGAGAACCGCCGCTGCAGCCAGCCAACATCCTACCGACATTGCTGCAATTGCCGCTACTGCAATGCCTTTCATCCATTTACTGCTTTTCTTCATGTTTTTCACAATCCTTCCGTCCTTCAAAGTTCTCTGCCTTGATTTATTCCGCACAGCTACGGCAGTCAAATGCTATACGTCAAAAAAGATGCCATACATCTTTCTTGCCTTAAATTATTCTTCAGCTACAGAGCCAGTGGTTACCTGCGTTGCACTTTCTAATAAATCTGCCGGCACATCAACGCCTAAAATTGCCACTGCATCAGTATTTACAATTGCAACACAGTCTTCCTGCGGCATATACTGAATTGGCATGGTAGCAGGTTCCCCTTCACCTTTCAAAATCTGTGCAGCCATTACACCGGCATTGTAACCCAACTGATAGTAGCTGAAGCCATAGGTTGCTGTACCGCCAGCTCTTACCATGGATTCTTCCCCACAAATGGTAACCAGACCAGCTTCATCGGTCACACCAACTACCTGCGGCATTGCAGATGCTACGTTATTGTCGGTTGGCAGCCATAAAGCGTCTACTTCACCAACTAAGCTCTGTGCAGCCTGCTGAATGTCATTGACAGTAGAGATGGTTCTTGCTTCTACTGTTAAGCCCATTTCTCCGGCAATCTGTTCCAGAATATCTACCTGCACCTGAGAATTGGTTTCACTAGCTGTATAAATCGTACCGATTACTTTTGCATCCGGAACCAACTGCAGCAACAGATTTAACTGTGCTTCGATTGGGTTCATATCACTGGTACCAGTTACATTAGCGCCAGGCGCTTCATCACTTTCTACCAATTTGGCGTCGGTATAGCTAGTAATTGCAGTGCCTACGATTGGAATATCGGTAGTAGCAGCAGCCATAACCTGTGCAGCAGGCGTAGCGATTGCTAAAATAATGTCATCTTCGTTGGAAACGAACTGCTGCGCAATATTCTGCAGGTTACTCTGGTCGCCCTGTGCATTCTGCTGGTCGATTTCCAGATTTTTTCCTTCTTCAAAGCCGTTGTCCTTCAAACCATCAATCATACCTTGATTGGCCTGGTCTAACGCGCCGTGCTGCATCAACTGTACAACGCCAACTTTATAAGTTTGTTCTTCCTGTTTGTTGCCGCCGCAGCCGGCCAGCATACCCACGGACATTGCCGCAATTGCTGCAATTGCAACGCCCTTCATCCATTTTTTGTTTTTCATGTCCTCATTCCTCCATAATTTTCTTTCTGTCCCCGTAAGAAAGACTTGCCCTTATTGTACTCAATTTAGAATTGCTTTGCAAGGCATAATATTCAAATTTTAGCTATTCAGCACCATAAATATCTATATTGTTCTGTCAATAAACATCAAATTTTCCAAAAAATGCAGCCTACTATACAAAATTCATCACGTTTTTTTATTTTCTTTTACAATCAATACGGCTAACGGCGGATAATTGGGCCTGTTATAAAAATCTGTTACCATTACAGTATATTGCTTACAATCCAATTGCTTTAGCCATTGCAGCACAGCATCCCGCTCCGCAAAGCCCGTATCGCCGCCATGATAAATTGCTAAGCTAATCATGCCCAATGGTTTTAAAGCCGCAGTCCCTGTTCTAAGGCTGCAATTGTAGTAAGCGCTTTGGTAGCAATATCATGATTGCCGCCGGGCAAATACCCCAGATTAAACATAATTGCGTCCACCGTACCTGCTTCTGCATACAAGTGCATATTCTCATGACCATCTAATACCAGCGTTACTCGCTGCTGTAAATCATGCTGCTGCAGCATTTTTTCTGTAGCAGCAACAGCTTCCGATTGACTATCCATTGCCAGTACATGCCCCGTATCTCCTACCAATTGGGCCAAAAACAACGTGTCATGTCCTTTCCCTGCTGTTGCGTCAATACAAAATGCTCCTTTTTGGATTGACAGCTGTAAAGATTGCTGTAATAAACGAATTGTATTAATAGATTGGGCCAAAACGCTCCCCTCCCGCTTGTCCTTTTTTCCTCGATATGTGTATAATAATACCATTCTCATTTATATTCCTGTCAAGGGGGTTTTCGTATGCAAAGCATTCAAAAAATGGCTCAATAAAGTTTTTATTGACGGACTCAGCGGCATGGCCACCGGTCTGTTTGCCACATTGATTATTGGCACCATTATTCAACAGATTGGCAACCTGGTAGGCGGTTCCATCGCCGACACGATTTTCTTAATTGGGAAAATGGCCGCGGCAGTTACAGGCGCCGGCATTGGCTGCGGCGTGGCCCATCGTTTCAAAAGAGCCGCCACTGGTTTTATTATCGGCAGCCACAGCTGGCATGGTGGGGAGCCTTTGCTTCCAAAATTCTGGCTGGCACCGTTTTAACCGACGGCGTGATCCATCTATCAGGTCCCGGCGAACCATTGGGTGCATTTATCGCCGCTTATATTGCTATTGAAGCAGGCCATTTAGTTTCCGGCAAAACAAAAATTGATATTCTCATCACACCATTTTGCGGTATTATGGCTGGCTCCGCTGTAGGACTCATTCTTGGCCCGCCAATTTCCGCCTTTATGGTATGGCTGGGCTCTCTGATCAACTGGGGCACTGTGCAGCAGCCGTTCCTGATGGGCATTATCGTTTCTGTTTTAATGGGCATTATCCTGACACTGCCTATCAGCTCTGCCGCTTTAGGAATTATCTTAGATTTAAATGGTATTGCCGCCGGTGCTGCCGTAGTAGGCTGCTGCTGCAACATGGTAGGCTTTGCCGTTGCCATCTATCGCGATAATAAAATCGGCGGCTTGCTGGCCCAAGGATTAGGCACCAGCATGCTGCAAATCGGCAATATCGTGCGCAAACCGATTATCTGGCTACCAGCCATCATTTTCCAGCGCTATTTTAGGCCCCGTATCCACTATGATATTCGGCATGACCAGCAACGCTACCGGCTCTGGAATGGGCAGCGCCGGTTTGGTAGGACAGATTATGACCTTCAAACCATGACCCAAACACTATCCGCAGGCACGGTGCTGTTTCAGATTATTCTGATGCACTTTATTTTGCCCGGTATTTTAGCCTTTGCAATCTCTGAAATTATGCGTAAAAAGGCTGGATTAAAGACGGCGACATGAAGTTGGATGTGTAAGCAAAAAATTTTTTCTAATTAAAAATGCGCATATTCAAGAAATTAAAAATGTTTCACGTGAAATATTTTTAATCCAAGAAAAAAGCAGTTTGAACGTCTGCTGGCTGTTGGCGTTCAAACTGCTTTTTTTATTGTATTATGCAAAACAAATAGGCCAAAAGATGAGGGGGCGTATCGCCTCCCCATCTGCTGTAAAAAAACTCTCGTAAACAAATGCTGTATGATATTTGGTTATACAATAAAATAACTCGGTAAATCACCGACCCATCTTGCCGGAAAACGTCATATAAAAATATAAGATATTCCATATTCTGAACAGAGCGAAGTGGAACCGAAGAACCTTCCTTCTAACATTCATCGCCAAAAAAATGCACAGAGCAAAATGAAATCCCCGTATTCATATTGGTTGAGCAGAAAACCAGCATTTTGACTGTATTTTGTACCCCCCTGTTAGAGCGCAAAATACAGAAACCGCCAACAAACGCAAAAATTAGAGCAGAAAATGTTTCACGTGAACATTTTTTGCTCCAAACCACGGACATCTGTCCGAACCAACGCACTATAAAGAAGCGATACTGGGCAAATCGCCCACCCATCCGCCATCGCTAACGCTTATTATGCACCATTGCATAACAATTTGTCACGCAACGCCCAAAAAAAGGGTCGGTGAATCGCCGACTCCTTATGCAGCAATTCGTTATGCAAGGTTCCCCAACAAAAAGTAATGGTGTAACAATTCGCTACACCATTACTGCGGTTTTTCCTATTCAATAGCATTTAAGCCTAACGGCTAATACGCCTGAGAACAAGGAACCTATTCAATTTAGTTGAATTTTCTGCGAGTGATAACCAAGCCTACTACGGCTGCTGCCATCAAACCTGCAAACGCTACCATTGGAGCTGCATCGCCAGTTTTTGGCGCGTCACCCAATGGAACTTCCGGTTCCGCAATTTCTGTCGGGTTAACCGGTGTGCCAGGAATATCTGTAGTTGGTACACCTGGTTCATCAATAACTACCGGCGGAACATCCGGTTCTGTTGTTGGAACATCTGGATCCGTAATCGGTTCTTCTGGAACGATTCCTGTGTAAGTGTTGGTGATGATAAAATCATTTCCGGAAGTAGACACACTAGATGTATAACCTGCCGGTACGTTTGCTTCTTCTACAGTCCAACCTCCACCAGAAGTTTTCCACGCATATGTCCAATCATTTGCTGCATTTAACGTAACTTTTTTGATGTACGCTTCCATCGTACAGAATATTCACTGTAATGGAATCTGGACGATTGGCAGCAGCGTCATCTTTCCAAACTTTTGTTACATTTCGCGTAATGTCACTGTTTCCTGGTCCTGGACCCGGCCCTGGGCCTGGCTCGGTTTTTTTCAACTGTATATTTTACTTCTGGTACTGGGAATATTTCTTCCTGTTCTTTCCCGTTAGGATCTTGATATTCCAACTTAGCACTTTCGTTAGTTGGTACGTTATATGTCCCCGCAACGTCTGATTTTATAGTTAATTTCAGATCATAAGACAATGCTAAACCTTTTTGCATTTTCCACTGGAACATTAATATTCCAAGTTAAGGTTTCTTTTGTAATACCATTTGCATCAGCGGCTTCTTTTGCATAAGCAACTGTATAAGGGTAAACACCGCCTTTTTCTTCTCCAAAATATACTACATTGCCCTTTACTTCTTTTTTAACGACTTCTCCACTAACAGTTAAATTCATTGTATTTAAATCTTCTAAATCAAAATTGTTGCCGATTACATCCGTTACAACACCGCTATTGATAGCATAAATAATATCGCTCTTCACGTTATCAAACATGCCAGTTACATCTGTAGGAATTGTACCAGATGTAGTGTTGCCGCCCAATGAATCTAAGCTGGCTACCCATTGAGAAGCCCATGGATAACATTCTCCCCGTTCATTATACGAAGGGTCATCATATTGTGTACCAGCATAAGCATAACAATGATATCCTGCCGCTATGCTTTGACGGAATTCAGTAACCGCCATATAAACCGCGCCATCATTGGCACTGGCCTTTCCACTTAAAAAATTCTGCTGGAATATATGGTTTTGTGTATTCAGAATTTGTCAAATTACCTGTTCCATTTACAGGATCTATATTTGATTTTTCGTACTTTGTCTGATAGTTAGCAATATCTTGGCTGTAACTGCCATGTTTTCTAACCAACCTTTAACATCACTGAATTCGGCCACATAAGCATCATAATCTGGATGATGAATTTTATTAATATTTTCATTGTTTCCAGCAGTGATACATTCTTCATTGTTTCCAGCCTGTTCAGAGTAAATCGTTTTGGATTGGCTCCTGTTCCCCACAGATAGGTCACGCCATCTGTAACTAAAACTAGATGTTTATTTTCTGCTTTTACTGTAGTATCTGCATCCAACATTGCTTTTGCCTGCCGCCAAACCAGCTTGAACATTTGTACCGCTGTCCATTCCCTTTTTTAGCGCAGTTTCAATAGTGCTTAAAGAGTCTTTTGTCAGAGAGGTTAACTCCAATATTCTGTTCCCATTTTTATTAAATACCACCACACCGACTTTAACAGCATTATCCTCTGTTCTTTTTCCAATTCTTTTAACATAGCTGCAGCTTCTTCTCGTACATCCATACTTGTGGATTTATCTAATACAAATACTACATCCGAAACTGTCTTTGTTTCTCCACTGCCAATATTCAGCGTAACAGTTGTTTTATCATTTTCATCCAATTCTGTTGCTGTTTTATCAATCTTAACACTATCTTTCATATCTGGCAGGGTAGGATCTTCTGTTGTTCCTCCTATCGCATGAGCAGCTTTAATTGCCAATGTTCCTGTATAGGTATTTGCTAAAACCGGTGTTATATGCAAATCACCATTTTCATCTTCATTATGGGCGTCCCAACGCCAGTTTTCTTTATCAATATACCAGCCGTCGATGGCATCTGTACAATCAGGGTAACCGTCTAATGCCCAATCTTCACCGGTAGCACCGAAAGTAATCGTGCCTGTATTGTAAATATCATCGCCAGCAGTTGTTGCATGGTTGTTATACAGTTTAACATTATTAGCTAAAGATACTTCGGCACCATTGTTTACATAGATACCGCCACCTAGACCAAGCTTTTCAGCAGTATTTTTTACAATAGTCACATCAGCAGTGTCTTTTTACAACCAAACTCCCTGCCTTTTGAAAAATACCAGAGCCCCGATTATTTTGAATTGTAACTGTGCTATTTTCAATTACAGAATCACCAGAACCAATATGCAGTGCTCCAGGTATTGTCCATTGACTGCTGATAGAACAAGTATTATCTTCAATTATAACATTTGATTTATTTTGAATTGTCAATACATTATTCGTATGAACGCCATTACCACCATTACCTTTCGCTGTAACAACTGAATTATCAATCATCATCTTTCCACCAGATAAACCATGGTCCTTATTATCACTATAATTTACAACAGAATCTTTGATGGTATAATTTGCTCCGTTTGAACCAGACCCATTGTTATTAACTACATTTACGATAGCATTATCAAAGGTAACATCCCACGTACCAACAATGCCACTACGGGTATGCTCTGCCGTATAAGTAGAATCCTTAACTTCAAAATAATATTTTGTCTTTCCATCCCATTCAAGAGCATTATGGCCAAAATTTTTAACTACAAGGTTTGATTCATCTTTTACACTTATCAAATTGTCCCCAGCTTCAAGGCACCAAAAGCCATGCATATTATTGTACGAACCATCGTCCTGTAAACCATCAAGCGTCATATCGCAATTGTCCAGTACTAGCTTACCACCATCAATGATAATAACTGCATTATAAGCATAACCAGAAGCCGGAATATTTTCGACAATGATATTACAATTTTTTAAGGTAAGACCTTTATCTATAGAACCTGTCTTTATCTCAATCATCCTATCGCCTGGTAGCTTTTCCGCTGTTACTGTAATCGTTTCTTCATTGGTGCCTTCAATAACAATATCATTGTAAATTTTCACACCATTTGTAGCAGAAAGCTCACAATCTTTCAACAATTTGATTGTATCACCATCTACCGCATCTGCGATAGCGTCATCAATTGTATGATACTGCTTATTACCGATTTGCGCTACCACATCTGGATCTGGTTTTGTTTCTTCTTGAACCTGTCCAATAGCAATTTTTGTTTCATCATTACTATTTTTTCAATGTTGCGGTAATAGTATCACCTGCGTTTAAATTCACATCAGATAATTTTACAACATAAAAATTTGCACCATCAATTTCCTTTTCAGTCGTGTAGCTCTCATCATTTCCATACACTGCATCATTAATCGTCCACTGTACGCTACCTGCCGTGGTAAATTGTGCTGTTATGTTAAATAAACCAGCTTTTGCAATTTGGGTTGGTTCGTCACTTTCAATTAAAGTGATTTCTGTTGCTTCTGTGCCATCTTCTTCCCCTTCTGCAAATACTGTCATTGGCATAATGGTCAACATCATGGCAATGACCAGCAGGATAGCAATATTTTTCTTCCATGCCTTCTTTCTCAATTTTCTTCTCCTCCTTCATTCTTCTTTTTTTCCTACACTTCTCTTTTGTCGTTTCCTGGCTGCTTTTTGTTTTTGCAATGCGCTTAGCTGACGGCTTTCCTCTGCCTGCTCACACTTTCATCCTGCGTCTGCTGCCTCACTGTTTGCTACCTGCAAACAGATTTCCGGCTGCGGTAATGCACTGTCCATCAGTTTTACCAGCTCCAACGCACTGCGAAAGGACTTTTCCTTTTTTGCCTTCTTTCCAGCCGAGTTTTCCTTGCCAGCTGGCCCCTGCCGGAACAGCACTTTTACTGTAAAAGTGGCGATTGCGTTCTCCTCTGGCTGTGGCGGCCGCTGTTGTGCCATACTCACTCGTTCTAATTGTTTCGGCTCTTTTGTAAACCGGCGGCTCTGGACAGACGCCTGCGGGCATTCCATTTCATCCATCATGTCTTCTATCAGCAGAAGCAGTCTGGTGAGGTTGCCGAAAAGCTATCTCCTGGCCGTAATAACGGTTATAAAAGAAACCACTGGGGTTTTTGTCCTCGTAGTGGTACACGCGGATAACACTGGTTCTGAAATCTTCAGGTATTACGTTCAGTGAAGCAATTGACATAGGTTCACCTCCTATCTACTGTTCTGTTCCTAAAAAGTATAGATTTCTCGCAGTACAAAAAAAGCAGCTAAACGATGAAAAAGTCATCGTTTAGCTGCTAGATGTGGTATGTAAAGTTGTTTCATATTACTATTTTGGTGCTGTTGAAATTTTATACCATTTAGGACGATTCACCATAATTTTAGGTAGCAAATAGAAAAATCTTCATCAGTTCTATTGCTATGGGGCATATTATAGCATTCACTGGTTACATCCACGTTACATTTCGAGTTTTTTTTGTGGTGAAAATCAAAATTTTTTAGAAATTCGTTGCAAAGTGACCGTTAAAAAAATTTATAATTATAATTAAGGGACAAAGAAACTATGAACAGGGCAAAGTGAAATTCCAGAAAGTCTATTGGTTGAGCAGAAAACCGGCATTTTTCTTGTATTGTCCACCCCCTAATAGAGCTGCCAATACAGAAAACACTGAAAAAGCAAAAATCAGAGTAGAAAATGTTTCACGTGAAACATTTTCCCCATACAAAAAAGACTATCCAGCAAGCATAATTGTTACGCTTGATAGATAGTCTTTTGTCATTTCATTCAACTTTACTGAACTCTTATTCAAACAACCGTTGTTCTTTATCGTGATCTACAACGCGGGTTATTGATACAACCGTATCGCTGTCAGCTACTTTCATAATGGTCACGCCCTGGGTTGTGCGGCCCATGGAAGAAATATCATCTACTTTAATGCGAATGATGATGCCTTCGCGGGAGATTGCCATAATTTCTTCATTTTCCTGTACCACCAGTGCTCCCACGATTTCTCCGTTGCGAGCGCTTGGACGGACGGTGAATACACCTTTGCCGCCGCGGGCCTGCTGCCGATATTCTTTCAACGGTGTGCGTTTTCCATAACCGTTGGCAGTAATCACCAGCAATTCGCCGTCTTCGCGGACAACCTCCATACCCACTACGAAGTCATCATCCATCAGCTTAATCCCCGTACTCCTTTGGTAGCCCGTGCCATAGGCCGTGCTTCTTCCTCTGCAAAGCGAATTGCCTGGCCGCCGGCAGTTACCAAGATAACATCCTGCTTGCCGTCGGTCAGTTGTACGCCAATCAATTCATCGTTTTCTTCCAAATTGATGGCGATAATGCCATCACGACGAGAGGTATCATACTCAGCTAACGGCGTTTTCTTCACTACACCCATGCGGGTTGCCGCCATCAGATAAAGCTCATCGCTGAAGGATTCCAGCGGAATGACTGTGGTAATCTTTTTCATCGCCGGTGATATTCAGCAGATTGATAATGGCTGTACCTTTGGCTTGCCGTCCTGCTTCTGGGATATCGTAAACCTTTAAGCGATAGCATTTTCCTTTATTGGTGAAGAAAATCATATAATTATGGGTAGAGGTGGTGAAAATCTGCTCTACAAAATCTTCTTCTTTGGTGGTCATGGCTGTAATGCCGCGGCCGCCCCGTTTCTGGCTCTTATAGGTATCGCTTGGCATCCGTTTAATGTAACCGGTATGACTGATGGTAATCACGACGTCTTCTTCTTCGATTAAATCTTCTAATTCCAGTTTGTCTTCATAGTTACTGATTTGGCTTCTTCTGGTGTCAGAATGTTTTTCTTTAATCTGCAGCAATTCTTCCTTGATAATTTCCAGCAGTTTGTGTTCATCGGCCAAAATGCTCTTATAATAAGCAATTTTTTCATACAAATCGGCCAATTCTTCTTCCAGCTTTTTTCCCGAGCCAGTCCGGTCAACCGGCGCAGCTGCATTTCAATCACTGCCTGTGCCTGGCGGTCTGTTAAGCCAAAACGCTGATTTAATCTGGTTTTGGATTCCTGGTCGGTCTGCGAAGAACGGATGATTTTTACAACTTCATCGATATTATCTACAGCAATCTTTAAGCCCTCTACAATATGGGCCTGTTCTTCTGCCTTGGCCAAATCATATTTGGTCCGACGAGTTACAACGGCTTCCTGATGGTCGATATAGTGATTGAGCATCTGCTTCAATGTCAAAATCTGCGGCATGCCGTTTACCAGCGCCAACATAATTACGCCGAAATTATCTTGCAGCTGCGTATTTTTATATAACTGATTTAAAATGACCTGCGGGTTCACATCGCGGCGCAGCTCAATTACAATGCGCATCCCTTTACGGTCTGATTCGTCGCGTAAATCGGTAATCCCGTCGATTTTCTTATCGCGGGCTAATTCAGCAATTTTTTCAATCAGGCGGGCTTTATTTACCTGATAAGGAATTTCCGTCACAACAATGCGGTTCTTCCCGTTATTCATCGGCTCAATTTCACTTCTGGAACGGACCTTAATAGAGCCTCGTCCTGTCAGATAAGCGTCTTCAATCCCTTTTCGGCCTAAGATAATACCGCCGCCTGGGAAGTCTGGCCCTTTGATATATTTCATCAATTCACGGTCCGGCAAATCTCGGTTTTCAATCAAGGCTACTACACCGTCAATGGCTTCGCCCAGATTATGAGGTGGAATATTGGTAGCCATCCCAACTGCAATCCCCGAAGAGCCGTTGACCAGCAGGTTTGGATACCGAGATGGCAGCACCAACGGTTCCTCCAACGATTCATCGTAGTTGGGACCGAAGTCGACAGTATTTTTTCGATATCGGCCAGCATTTCTAAAGTCAGCTTGGTCATTTTCGCTTCTGTATAACGCATTGCAGCGGCTGAGTCCCCGTCCACCGAGCCAAAGTTCCCCTGGCCATCTACCAACGGATAGCGAATATTAAAATCCTGAGCCAAACGCACCATGGCGTCATACACAGAGCTATCACCATGTGGATGATATTTGGCCAGTACGTCCCCAACGATATGGGCCGATTTTTATGCTTTTTATCTGGCGTCATGCCATTTTTATACATGGAAAATAAAATCCGGCGATGTACCGGCTTCAGTCCATCACGCACATCAGGCAGTGCCCGGCTGGTAATTACGCTCATTGCATAGTCTATAAACGATGTCTGCAATTCATTTTCCATCACGGTAGGCAAAATTTTTCCATGATTAAATTCAATTTCCATTCCAAGCACCTCCTTAAATATCTAAATTTCTTACGTATTTTGCATTGGTCGTAATAAAGTTTCTTCTCGGTTCTACTTTATCACCCATCAGCATATTCAATAAACGGTCTGCTTCTATACAGTCTTCTATTTTGACCTGCAGCAGCGTTCTGGTTTCATTATTCATAGTGGTATCCCACAGTTGTTCCGCATTCATTTCCCTAAACCTTTATACCGCTGAATATCCAGCTTTTCTTTTTCCTTGCCGTTTTCTTCTAAATAGCGGTCTAGCGCTTCATCATCATACAGATATTCAATCTGCTTCCCGCTTTTTTTGATGCCATACAGCGGTGGCTGCGCCACATACACATAGCCTTCGTCAATCAAAGGACGCATATAACGGAACAAGAATGTCAGCAATAAAATTCGAATATGGGCGCCGTCCACATCGGCATCGGTCATCAGTACCAGTTTATGATAGCGGGCTTTTTGATATCAAAATCGTCACCTACGCCGGTACCCATGGCAGTAATCATATTGCGGATTTCATCACTGCCTAACACTCTGTCCAACCGCGCTTTTTCTACATTTAAAATTTTACCGCGCAACGGCAAAATCGCCTGGAAGTTTCTATCCCGGCCGCTTTTGGCAGAACCGCCAGCCGAGTCCCCTTCCACCAGGAACAGTTCGCACTTGCTGGCATCCTTGGAAGAACAATCGGCCAATTTTCCAGGTAAAGATGTACTTTCTAATACACTCTTACGCCGCGTCATCTCTCTTGCCTTGCGGGCTGCTTCTCTGGCTCTGGCAGCATTTCTGGATTTTTTTCAATCATTTTTTCGCTGCCGACGGATTTTCTTCTAAAAATTGGCTCAAATTTGCACCGGTAATGCTATCACAGATACCGCGCACTTCGCTGTTGCCCAGCTTGGTTTTTGTCTGACCTTCAAACTGAGGCTCCGGCACCTTCACGCTGATGATTGCTGTCATACCTTCACGAATATCATCACCGGTCAGATTATCTTCATTTTCTTTTTAGAATATTATTTTTTACGGGCATAGCCGTTAATCACACGATTTAAAGCGATTTTAAAGCCTGTTTCATGCATACCGCCTTCATGGGTGTGAATATTGTTGGCAAAGGACATAATATTTTCAGTATAGGTATCGGTATACTGCATCGCAATCTCTACCTGAACACCGTCCCGCTCACCGCTAAAATAAATCACATTGTTGATGGCGTCTTTGCCTTCATTTAAGGACTGCACAAAGTCTATAATGCCGCCTTCCTGCAAATAAACTTCTTCCTGTTCTTGACCTTCCCGTTCGTCTTTTTAAGGTAATACGCAGACCTTTATTTAAGAAGGCCAGTTCTTTCAGCCGTTTCCGCAGCACTTTAAATTCATAAACAATCGTGTCGGTAAAAATTTCAGGGTCTGGCACAAAATGAATTTTCGTACCGGTATCTGTGGAAGTACCAATCACTTCCAACGGGCTGGTCGTATGCCCCTTGCTAAAGGTCTGGCGATACAGCTTGCCATCCCGACGAATTTCAACTTCAATTTGGTAGACAATGCATTTACCACCGACATCCCAACACCGTGCAAACCGCCGGAAACCTTGTAGCCGCCGCCGCCAAATTTACCGCCGGCATGCAGCACAGTCAGCACCACTTCCACAGTAGGCAAGCCCATTTTAGGATGGATTTCTACCGGAATCCCACGTCCATAGTCTAATACCGAAATACTGTTATCCTGATGGATGGTCACATCAATTTCTTTCCCATAACCAGCCAGCGCTTCATCTACGCTGTTATCTACAATTTCATAAACAAGATGATGTAAACCGTCAGAGCTGGTTGTCCCGATATACATACCAGGACGCTTCCGAACAGCTTCCATGCCTTCCAGCACCTGAATCTGCTCTGCACCGTAATTGTTTTGGTTTTGATTCGCCACCAACCGTTCCTCCATTTCATACGATTTTTCAGCAAAAAAAATCAAGGATATTAAAAATCAACAGAAAACTCTGCTTCTATAGCTGCTTTCATTAAAAAAACAACTCGTTTTAAATAACCCTTGTCCGAAAAAAGATTGCTTTATTTTTTTAATAATTTATTATAGCAGAAAAATTAAATTTTTGCAAATAAAGAGGGAAAAATCATTTCCGAATAATTTTTCCCTCTACCACCGAAAATATCTCGTCTTTTGCGGCTTCTTTCGTCAGCAGTTCGATATTTGCACCGGTGATGATTGTCTGTATTTGATTTTTCTTAACCATTTCCAGCAAATCATGCCGCCGATTGTCATCCAACTCGCTCATCACATCGTCCAAAAGCAATATGGGATACTCGCCATAGCATTGATAAAAAGTCTGCAATTCTGCAATTTTTAACGATAAAATGCCTGTGCGCTGTTGTCCCCTGCGAACCGTACCGCTTCAAATCCATACCGTTCAGATAAAAAATCAAATCATCTCTGTGCGGTCCCCATAAAGTTGTGCCGCGTAGAATTTCTTCTGCCAGCTTTTGCTCCACAATGCATTCATACAGCGCCTTAATTTGCTCTAATGAAAAATCACCAATCGCTCCCATAGAGCAATGATAGGTGACTGTAAACCGTTCCGATTGCTGTGTTAGCTGCTGTTGAATACGTCTGGCCAGCGGTACCAACAGCTTTAGAAACTGTATCCGCTTGAAAATTACCTGACTGCCGTATTCCACTAAATAAGCATTCCACACCGCTAATTGGCTGCGGTTTTGCTGCCGGTACTGCAGCTCTTTTAATAAATTATTGCGTTGCTGCACCACCCGCTCATATTGCCGAATTAAGCGATGATATCCTGCATCCAGTTGGCACATCACCACATCCAGGTAGCGGCGCCGTTCTGCCGGTGAACCTTTCACTATTTTTAAATCGTCAGGCGAAAACAAAACAACTCGCAAATAACCATGTAACTCCGACATACTTTTTATACTTAACGCCATTAATTTTTAATTGCTTATTTTTTTCTCTGTCCACGTAAATTTCTAAATCATAACAGCGCTCACTGCCATCTTTTTTCATCTGCCCCAATAAACGAAAATAAGGCTGTTCCCATTCAATTAACTCCAAATCTTTATTTCCTCGGAAATTACCGCCCATGGCCAAATAATAGATGGCTTCCAGAAGATTGGTTTTTCCCTGACCATTCGCACCTACAAAAATATTAATTCCACGATTTAAGTCAATTTGTTGATTGCTGTAATTACGATAATGAAACAAATGCAAGTGCTGCAGATACATCGAAAAACCTCCCTTCTCGTAAGATTATTTTCATTTCTTATAAGCCGATAATTTCTAAATTTTATTGTATCACGAATAAAGGCGCCACACAACGAAAAGCGATTTGCCAGTCTTGACAAACCGCTTTTTGAAACTACTTATTGCTATCCTCTCAACGGCAATAACAGATACAGATAACTTTCATCATTCAATGGACGGAACACGGCTGGGCTCAATGGACCGCTTAGCTTAACATCTAAATCATCAAAATCCATCGTTTTGAAAGCATCCAATAAATACTTGGCATTAAACAAAATGGATAACTCGTCACCTTCGGTGTAAATATTAATGTTTTCATTTACCATACCGTATTCAGATTTAGAAACGATATTTAAATTATTTTCTGTAATATGAAAACGCAGAATACTGGAGCTATCTCGTTCTGTTACAAACAAGCTGGCCCGTTCAATGGAGTCCTGCAAATGTTTCTTTTTTTCGCTTTTAATAAAATTGTAAATTCATCGGGAATAACCTGCCGGTAGTTTGGAAATGTTCCGTCTACCAAACGGGACACCAGGCGAATGTCGCCCTGTTCAAAGCTAATTTGCCGTCCATTGCAGCGAATTGTTAAAATTTCATCTGCATCATCTTTTTAGAATACGGCTGATTTCATTCAAAGATTTCACTGGCACAATCATTTTAAAATCTTCATTGGTCAAGTTATCGACTTTGCATTTTTTGACTGCCAAGCGATGACTATCGGTACCCACTACGGTTAAATTGTTATTTTCCGTTTCCATTAACAAACCAGTAAAAATAGGACGGGGATCGTTCATATTGGCACAGAAGCCCGTTTGTTTTACTAATGTTTTAAAAACAACTGGGTTTATTGTAATCATGTGTCCCTCTTCAATGCTGGTTACACCAGGGAATTCATCCCCCTCCAGCATTTGATGTTGGTTTCAGCTTGATCGTATTCTATTTTTACAGATACCGTTTCTTCATCGTAGGTAAAGATTAAATTGGTGTTTGGCAGTCGACGAACAATTTCAGCAAAAAAAATGAGCTGGAATTACAACATGTCCTTCTTCGATAATCTGAGAAGGTTCTGTGCAGGTGATACCGATTTCTAAATCGGTGGCTGCAAAAGTGAGTTGGTTTCCTTCTGCTTTTAGATAAATCCCCGTTAAAACAGGAACTGCCCCTTTGCTGGAAATGGCTTTTTTGCACAGTATTAATGCCAGCTAATAAGTTTTCCTTTGTCGATGTAAATTTCATAAGATAATGCGCGCTCCTTCTACCTCTTCTTCATATATTTTTTAGTAGTAATAGTAATAGGCGCTGTGGAAATGTTAAAAACTCATTCAAAGCGGCTATCCACAAGGCTTTGTCCCTGTAGATAACCTTGTTGATAGTGGGTTTGAATTATCAACAGAATTCACAGAATTTTTCCACTGCCTTAGTTGTCCACACGTTATTAACAGTTTATCAAAAATTTTATCCACATTCAATGTTTTGTTACGGTTTCTTTAATTTTAAGTGGAATGTAGGCTGTAACACAAAAAACAAATTCTGAAATAAGGAGGATGTCCGTAACCAGTGGACTGATTATGCAAAGTAAAGCTGAAAAAGAGGAATATAAAAAATCCCGCAGGGCGGCGATGGCTTCTGCGGGAAATAGGTTGTCCCTTAATGCATGAGGGAATTTTTGATTTTATTGATTGTCATTTGCAATGTTTGGTCGTTGCGCATTTCTTCCGATGATTTTTTCGCAGGCATGGATGACTGTGGTATGATCCCGACCGCCAAACAATTCGCCAATTTTAGGCAACGATAAGTCCGTTAATTCCCGGCAGAGATACATGGCTATTTGCCGTGGAAAAGCTATATTTTTGGTACGTTTCTTAGCTTTGAAATCCTCCACCCGCATTTGATAATATTCGGCTACCTTTTCCTGAATTAATTCTCCGGTAATGATAACCGGCTCATTGGGCGTGATTAAATTTTGCAGGCACTCTTTGGTCAGGTTTAGGTCAATTTTCCGCTTGCTTAAGCTGGAGTAAGCGGATAAACGCACTAAAACGCCTTCTAATTCACGAATATTGGAGCGGATATTTTCGGCAATGTAATCGTATACATCGTCTGGAATAATTAAATTTTCAGCCTGCGCTTTTTGCGTAAAATGGCAATTCGTGTTTCCAAATCAGGAGGCTGAATATCTGTGGCCAGTCCCATGCTGAAGCGAGGCCGTAAACGCTCTTCCAATTTAGGAATTTCATTAGGCGGACGATCGCTGGAAATAATAATTTGTTTATTAGCTTCGTAAAGCGTATTAAATGTATGGAAAAATTCTTCCTGGGTTCCTTCTTTTTTTGGAAAGAAACTGGATATCGTCGATTAACAGCACGTCCACTTTCCGGTAGCGGTCACGGAATTCTTTGTTGGTACCATCGCGAATAGCGTCAATCATTTCATTGGTAAACGTTTCAGAAGAAACGTATGTAATTTTTGTGTTGGGCTTACGGGATAAAATATGATTGCCGATGGCGTGCATCAAATGGGTTTTGCCCAATCCGGCGCCGCCGTAAATAAACAAGGGATTATAAACTCTGGTATCTTTGTCGCTGGCTACATTATCAGCTACGCCAATGCATGCCGCATGGGTTAAGCGGTTGCTGTTGCCAACAACAAAAGTGTCAAAAAGTATATTTACTGTTTAGCCCCGTTTCTTTTAATAGTACAGGAGCTGCCTGGGGAACAGGCTTTTCTTGTGTAGATTGGGCCACGTGCATGGTAGCATCATTGGGCTGTTGGCAATCTTCTTCTGTATATCCCTGCTGCTGAAATAATTGTTCAATGGCCTGCTCTTTTTTCCTGTGGTGTCACAAATTGAATTTTAACAGGGTGGTTCAGCATGGACTCCAAATGACTTTTGATGATATGGAAATAGTTGTTTTCCAGATTATTTTTGGCGAAACCGTTTTGTACTTTTATGATGACGTTTTCTCCATAATAAGCTGCCAGTTCGGTAGATTTAAACCAAGTATCAAAGGTTGGTTTGGTCACATCATTTTCTAACAGCTTCAAAGCGTTATTCCATATCATTGTATTAATATTATTATTTGCGTCAATCATGCAAATACCCCCACAGTACTGCGATTTTTTTATTTTTTATGATTTCGCCCATAGTTTGTTTCGTATCATTCATATTGTTAGAAACTGTACAAAAGAACATCACTGGATTTCGAAAACATTAAAATTTTGAAATGATTTGTTGTATTTCTGAATTTTTTATCTTAAATGAAAAAAATTTTGAAAGTTTAAAATAAAAAATTTGAAAAATAAAAATTATCCACAAAACCTGTTGATAAGTGACTATGTTATCCACAATTATAAAAAGGATACCCTAAAATCATAGCAGAAACAGTTTAATTTATCAACAGGTTTTTAAAAAAGATAGTAAAAAAATTATCCACATGTGGATGAATAAAAATTTTTAAGCGTAAAAAAGGGAAAAAACGATGTGAAAAATTTTTTGTTTTTTTGAGGAAAAACGTAAAATCAAATTCTGAGATAAAAAAAACAAATTTTGAAAAGTTAGGCGGTTCTTGCCTGTAAAAACAAGTAAACGGCACGTTATCTTGAAAAAATACAGGGAAAAAAATGATTTCAAATACTTGACCACTTTATTTCAATATTATATAATATCTCATTGTAAATGTAATTTTAATCGTAAGATTGAGATAGTCTGTCAAAGGAATATGAAAGGGAGGTGTTGTACGGTGAAAAGAACCTATCAACCAAAAAATAAAAAACATAAAAGAGTTCATGGTTTCAGAAGAAGAATGTTAAGCGCCAATGGTAGAAACGTACTCAAAAGAAGAAGAGCAAAAGGGAGAAAAAAATTAAGCGCTTAATTTTTTTCAAAATATAGCTCTTAACGAAAAGGCCCAAGTGGCCTTTTTATATTATTCAGGCATTTTTTTCCTATTTAGGAGGATTTCTGATGTTAAAAAAGACTATAGGCTAAGAAAAAATGCTGATTTCAGAAAAAGTATATCGCAGTGCCAAATCTGTGTCTACCAAATATCTGGTGCTTTATCCGAAGGCACGGAAGGGCGAAGAAATCCGGGTAGGTTTTTCTATTTCTAAAAAAGTAGGCAAAGCCAATGTGCGGAATTATTATAAGCGTAGATTGCGGAAATTGTGCGGCATAATCTGCAGCATATCAAGCCAGGATATGATTTGATTATTTTAACGCGGGTACCGGTAACGGAGATTGGATATCATGAATTGGAAAAAAAGAACGTAAAGTATTTGTTGCGGAAAAGTGGTGTCTGGATTGATTGAACTACCTAAAAAGATACTGTTGTTTCTTATAAATTTTTATCGAAAATATCTCTCTGCTTTAAAAATGCAGCCAACGTGCCGCTTTTATCCAACTTGTTCTCAATACGCTTATGAAGCGGTCAGCAAGTATGGATTTCTCAAGGGCGGCTGGATGGCCATCAAACGCATTTGTAAATGCCATCCCTTCCATCCCGGAGGTTATGATCCTGTAAAAATAATACTAGGAGGTGACGTGCCTGATTCTTTCATAAGAGACGGGCCAACAATATATGAATAGTGACGGTATGGGAATATATTCATTTTTACAACCAGTTGCAGATCTCATCAGTAAAGTGATTGACGCTCTGTATCAAGTAACAGTTATGATAGGGTTTCCTAGCTATGCGCTGGCTATTATATTGATTTCTATTTTGATAAAAATTATACTGTTTCCTTTGATGCAGAAACAGATGAAATCAACTATGAATATGCAGGAAGTGCAGCCAAAGCTGGAATATTTGCAAAAAAATATAAAAATAATCCAGAAAAAATGAACGAAGAGGTTATGAAGCTGTACAAGGAGTACAATGTCAACCCAATGTCAGGCTGCTTACCGCTGTTAATTCAGATGCCAATTTTAATTGGGTTGTTCGGTGCGCTGCGTCAATATGATTTTGACCCGATTGAACATGCAACATTTTTTGGATTCCAAATTTAGCTGATAAAGACCCATTGTTTATTTTGCCCGTATTGGTAGCTGCAACAATGTTTTTGCAGCAAAAAATCAGTATGGCTACCACGCCGCAGGCTGCTGAAAATCCAACTATGAAAACCATGCTGTATGTTATGCCGGCTATGATGTTGTTTGTTTGCTGGAGCATGCCATCCGGTTTGTGTTTGTACTGGGCATTTTTTAGTATTTTAAGTATTGTGCAGCAATTCTTTATGAATAAACAGAAACGCAAAGAAATGGAAGCCCGTGCAGCACGGGAAGCAGAAGAAAAAGAAAAGCGGATTGCTGAGAAAAAGGCGAAAATGACCAGCAAAAAGGCTGCGGCCGGTAAAGGAAAACAGAAAGAAGCAGCTAAAATAGACGTTGTAGAAGAAAAGGAAGAAGAATGAAGGAGATGAATTTCATGTCCGGAAAAGAATATACCGCAAAAACAATTGAAGAAGCGCTGGAAAAAGCATTGAATGAAATGATGCTGACCCGTGATGATATTGAATATGAAGTGATTACCCATCCTTCCAAAGGTTTTTTAGGTTTTGGACAGCGGGATGCGGTGGTTCGTGTTAAGAAAAAAGTGATTGAAGAATTGAAAGATATCGTAAATGATATCAAGGAAGAACGCAAAGAGGAAGTAATTTGTCAGAAAACGATGGAACAGCCGAAAGTTGCAGAGGTGTCTGTTGAAGAAAAAACAATAGAGCCTGAAAAAGAAGTACTTGTAGAAGAACCAGTTCCTGCAGCCGAGGAAACCATTGAAATGACTGAAGCTGCTGCTGTTGTTGAGACAATAGTAGAACCGCAGGAACAAGCAGTTATGGAAAATGCGGAACAAAAAAAGCTGCCGATAAGAAGGCTGCCTTGGCGAAAGCGGAAAAAAGGGACGGACTTTTTTAAGCAAGATTTTTGAGGAAATGAAGCTGGATGTCGTTATTGACATTAAAGAAAAAAATAATTATTTAGTTTTTGATTTAAAAGGTGATAATTTAGGCATTTTGATTGGTCGTCGCGGTGATACGTTAGACTCGCTGCAATTTTATTGAATTTGGTAATCAATGAAAAGAATAGCGTTAAAGTAAAGGGTATCATTGATATTGAAAATTATCGGGCTAAGCGAGAAGAAAC
>VOFC01003613.1_pt1 | contig 39073 bp, 52 predicted proteins | sample 5384161 | NCBI WGS metagenome assembly VOFC01 (sample SAMN12384722, study PRJNA508395) | human gut metagenome | isolation source: healthy gut B | host: Homo sapiens
GATGCAGCTGCAGACCGGATTCAGGTATGAAAGGAAGAAAAATCAAAATGAGCGGAACCTTGGAAGAGGAGCCGCTCATTTTGATTTTCCAAATACCCACAAAAGAATTTTCGTAGATAAGTGTGCAGACTACGGAAATGATTTTTTAATAAATATGTGCCAGGAAGTTTTCAAGCTTTTCTTTACATAGAACCGTTGCGAAACAGCCGCCAGATAGAGTAAAATAGAGCAGATCTTAAGAAAAAAGGAAGTTGGAATTTTATGACATTATTAGAACAGATACAAAAAGAAAACGCTGCTACATTCACACATGGCGGAAAATTTCATGCGGATGATGTGTTTTCTGCCGCACTGCTTCTGCATTTCAACCCGAAGCTTACGATTCAGCGCGGAAACCGTGTGCCGGATGATTTCGATGGAATTGTGTTTGATATTGGAAGAGGAGAATATGATCATCACCAGAAAGACAGCCGTATCCGGGAGAACGGAGCGCCGTACGCGGCGTTCGGCCTTTTGTGGGAGGAGCTTGGTACAGAAATTTTAAGTCCGGAGATGGCCGCGCGGTTTGACGAGAAGTTTGTACAGCCGCTCGATCTCAATGATAATACAGGAGAAAAGAATGAACTCGCCAGTATGATCGGCATGTTCAATCCGGTATGGGATGATAACAGCGGAAGCGATGCTGCTTTCCTGGAAGCGGTGGCAGTGGCCGGACGGATTTTGGAACATAAATGGGAGCGTTTTCGTGCGGATGAGCGGGCGGAGCAGCAGTTTGCAGCTCTTCTTGCCGAACACAGGAAGCGGATTGCAGCGGAGAAAAAGGCAGGAACAATGGATGAAAAGATTCTGATTCTGTCGGAATTTTTTCCATGTCAGAAACAGCTTTCCGCGACTGAAATTGCATTTCTGATATTCCCATCGAACCGCGGCGGTTACTGCGTGCAGCCGGTTCGAAAAGAAAATTCATCCAATTACAAGTATGATTTTCCGGAAACATGGCTTGGCCTGGAAAAAGAAGCACTGCAGGAAGCGACTGGGCTTTCCGATGTGTCTTTCTGCCACAAAGGAGGATTTCTTCTCACCGCAGAAACGCTTGACGATGCCGTCGCTGCCTGTCGCATCAGCCTTGCGGGAATGCCAAAAGCACCGGTTCTGATCCACATCGGTACCGATGCGATTGATGCGGATGACGCGCTTTTGCGGCAGATGCCGGGCATGGAGCATGCAGTTATTCTTCATAAACCGCTGCCGGAGGCCCCGGAACTGAACATCTGTGGCAGTTATGCCGTGTCATCACTTGAAAAAGCAGGATGGAAGATACGCCTGCGGGAATATCTGGCGGACCTGTTAAAAGAAAAGCCGGAGGCTGTCTGTGTCATCGGCGGCGATCTCTTTGCGGCTTATCCGGTTGCATCAGCTTCGGAAGAAACATATTCCGGTTCTGACCGCATCGGAGCAGAACGGAAAGCGGATTCTGGTCCGCATTCCGTCCGGTTCCTGAAAAATTACAGATAATCTCTCTCAATTTCGCGAGTTAAACAGAAAAATTCCTCAATATGTAATTTGTTTCCTTTGCATCTGCTGCTATCTGTGATACAATATAGAAAATACGTGAAATTTTGGAACAATGGAAAAAAAATGATAGTATTTTTTGTTTAACTTCAAAAAAACAGGCCAGACTTCACAGGAACGATACAATTTTGTAATCCGAAACCGAATGGCCTGGTTATAAGAAATCGACAAACAGCAGAGAGGAGAGGGCAATAAATATGATTTCAAAGAAAAAATTTGGCACAACAGTAACAGCGTTCGGTGTGGCAGCTGGAATGCTTCTCAGTTCGGCGGCACCGGCTCATGCGGAGGAGACGGCGAAAACGGTGCAGGAAACGCAGAAAGAACAGGCAGATGCACCGTCCACACAGAGTGAAACGGGGAATGAGAACGCAGAAAAAAATGATTGCTCCGGCAGAAGAGACTGAGAAACCGGGGAAGAAACAGCAGCATCGTCAGATGAGACTGCAGCTTCCACGGAAGATCCGGAAACACCAGATCCTGCTGAGGATCCAACTCCTAGCGAGACACCGGAAGATCCGACTCCGAGTGAGACGCCGGAGCCAACACCAAGTGAAACACCGACACCAACTCCGAGCGAAACGCCGGAACCGTCTGTGACCCCGGAGCCAAGCGAAACACCGACGCCAACCCCGTCGAGACACCGGCGCCGACAGAAACTCCGGTTCCAACTGAGACACCAACACCAACGCCGACCGAAACGCCAAAGAGCGATGAAACACAGGCGGATGACTGGATTCAGACGCTTGATTATGGAAAATATATCAGCGCCATGAAAAAGATCTCCGTGCAGGCTTTGCGCAGATCGATAAAACATACGCCTACGCCAAGGTCGACACGAAGTTGAATGTCCGTGAGAGCGGTTCCACCAGTGCACGGATCATCGGAACCCTTCCGGCAAAAGCACTCTGCTTTGTGATCGCCGATGCGGATCAGGAGTGGGTTTATATTGAATCGGGCGACGTCCGCGGTTTTGTCCGTACGGATTATCTGCAGCAGGGAAAAGAAGCCCTGGAATATGTGACCAGCACTGAGAAGACCAGATGAAACTTGCGGATCAGATCATCGATCCATCTGAAAATGAAGCATTCAACTATAAAAAGAGACTGTATATGAAGTAAAAACCTCAACCGGAAACGGTATTATCACATTTGCAAAACAGTTCGTTGGCAGACCATACGTCTGGGGTGGAAACTCCCTGACGGACGGCATTGACTGCTCCCACTTTGTATGGCAGATTCTGACCCGCTGCGGCGCATACGATGGTGAATATACAACATCCGATGGCTGGCGCAGTCTTGGAACCGAGGTTACAAGCCTCGATGAAGCGCGTACAGGCGATGTCATCTGCTATAACGGCCATGTCGCACTGTACGACGGCGAGGGAAAAATCGTGGAGGCACTGAACGAAAACGCAGGCATCACCTGCAACCGCCCGGTAGACTGCGACACGATTCTGACGATCCGCCGCTTTGCAGCCGATGATGAAATCGGCGGAACAAACGCCGAAAAGATCTGGAATTACTTCCTGATGCACGGCTTCACAAAAGAAGGAGCCGCAGGAATCATGGGAAATATTGCAAACGAGGCATCTACAGACCTCGATCCGACACTGCTTGAGTACGGCTCCACCAGCCGCACGAGCCTCAGCGGAGAGCAGTACACCAATCTTGTCGATGCCGGAATCATCTCACGAGATGAAGTCATCCGCCGCGCCCGCTTCGGCCTTTACAGCGGCGGAAGATACGGCTACGGTCTCTGCGGATTCACGGATCCGACCATCAAAGAGTATCTGTGCCGCTATACCATCGACCTCGGAAAGAGTCTCGGAAGCCTGTCCGGACAGCTCGACAGTCTGCTCGCTTATCTGAACGATTACAATCCGAATCTTCTGGACCGCCTGAAAAACGCAGAAGATGTCGACACAGCAGCGACATCTTTTATGCGCGAATACGAAAAATGCGCAAATCAGGGTACGCAGCAGAAACTCCGCACAACAGCAGCAGAGCAGATCTACAATGTGATGGAATCGTACGATTCACCGGTGGATGTGGAATAAAAAGAACAAAAATTTATCAATAAGAAAGTGCCTGTCAGGCTGAAAAACACTGACAGGCACTTTCTTTTTACGATTGATTATTTTTCCTGTGAATCCAGAATAATTTTCCTGCAGTCCAGAAGCGACGGACTCACATGATCACAGATCGGCGCGAGTTCTTCCGTATACGGTGTCAGATCCGGAATCATGCAGGAGACAGCGCCGGAGGCGCGGGCAGCTTTGAGACCGTTGATGCTGTCCTCGGCTACCATGCACTCTGCAATCGGAACCTGCAGAAGAGAAGCGGCCTTTAAGAAAATCTCCGGGTCCGGTTTGCTGTTTACAACCTCATCTCCACAGACCGAAGCATCGATATACTGGTCAATGCCGGACTGTTTCCAGTATCCTTCCGCAACGCGCCGTGTTGTGGAAGTGGCAACCGCAACTTTAATCGAATGTTCCTTCAGCCAGGAAAAGAAACTCGTGAAGTCCCGGCTTTTCCGGTACACCATTTCGCTGAATATAATCATTCAGATACGCCGAGCGGATCGCGCGTCCCTCATCGTATGTCACCTTTCCGTGAAACCACTCCTCAAACAGCTTTCTGCTCCGTGGAAGCGCGCTGCCGCGCATCTGTGAGAGATGTTCCTCCGTGAGCGTAAAATTCAGCTCCCGGGCAGCTTTTTGCCAGCCCTCTTTCATTACAATCTCGGTGTCAAACAGGATACCATCCATATCGAATAATACTGCCTTTATCATAAACATGACCTCCAAAGCACTTCTGTATTTTCAGTTGCTTAAAAACTATGTTCAGTATACGAAAAATCCAGAAAAAGACAAGCCCATGAGACAAACAGAAGACCACAAATTATACTTGACTTCAACCTAGCTTGAAGTGATATGCTGTCAAAAAAACGACAAATCAGGAGGAATGACAAAATGGAAAAGTCAACGGTTTATTTTACCGACTTTCGATGTCCGGTTGGAACGAGTCAGCTTGACAAGCTGAAAAAACTCTGTATCGCTGCCGGCATCAAAGATATCGATATGGATGGAAAATTTGTAGCAATCAAGATGCATTTTGGAGAACTGGGGAACCTGGCTTTTCTTCGCCCGAACTATGCGAAAGTGGTTGCCGATCTCTGCAAAAGAGCAGGGCGGTCTTCCGTTTCTGACAGACTGCAATACGCTGTATCCAGGCAGCAGAAAGAATGCGCTGGAACATCTTGACTGCGCAAATCTGAATGGATTTAATACCATTACGACCGGTTGTCAGATTATCATCGGAGACGGTCTGCGCGGAACCGATGAAGTAGAAGTTCCGGTTGTCAACGGAGAATACTGCAAAACAGCATTGATTGGCCATGCGATCATGGATGCAGATATTTTTATCAGCTTAAGCCACTTCAAAGGACATGAAGCAACCGGCTTCGGCGGTGCACTGAAGAATATCGGAATGGGATGCGGAAGCCGCGCCGGAAAGATGCAGCAGCATGCCAGTGGAAAACCGGCGATCAATGAGGAAGTCTGTCGTGGCTGTCGTCGCTGCGCAAAGGAATGTGGCAGTGATGCGATTACATATGTCAACAAAAAAGCAGTGATTGATTATGATAAATGTAAAGGCTGCGGCCGTTGTATCGGCGCCTGCGGTTTTGATGCTGTATACAATCCAAACAGCAGTGCAAACGAACTTCTTGACCGTAAGATGGCAGAATATGCGCAGGCTGTCTGTCATGGACGTCCGTGCTTCCATATTTCTCTGGTACAGGATATCAGCCCGAACTGTGACTGCCATGGTGAGAACGATGCACCGATCCTGCCGGATATCGGAATGTTTGCAAGCTTCGACCCGATTGCCCTTGACCAGGCGTGTGCCGATGCCTGCCTGAAAGCAACTCCGATCGAGAACAGCCAGCTTGGAGAACATCTGGCAAAACCTGACTGGCATTGCCACCATGACCATTTCAAGGATTCCAACCCAAACATCGAATGGCAGGCGACTCTCGATCAGGCGGAAAAGATCGGTCTCGGCACCAGACAGTATGAGCTGAAACGAATCAAATAGTTTCTCAAACAGAAAAAGCGCTGCGTCACACTCCTGTGCGGCGAAACAGCAGCGAAACACAATGAGAAAGCTCCAGCTTCAAAGAGAAGCTGGAGCTTTTTACGATCAGGTTTTTGCATTGCTTTTGAGTCTGCTATTGTTTTATCCGTCTTATATCATCTTCAAAAAACGCTTTATGAATCCGCACATCCGGGTCGAGTTCCGGGTGGAAGGAAAAGGCCATCTGGTTTTTGTATTTACACCGACGATCCGCTCTTCCACAACCGCGAGCACTTCCACGCCGTCCCCCACAGATGCGATATACGGCGCACGGATAAACGTCATCGGCACTGTTCCAATGACCGCAACCGGTGCTTCTGTGTGGAAGCTGCCTAACTGGCGGCCGTAGGCATTCCGCTTGATGCACATGGGAATCGTGCCGAAATACTGTTCTGGCTGTCCCTTCATCTGTCCGTCGATCGTTTCTGCCAGAAGAATTGCACCGGCACAGGTTGCGAGGACCGGCATGCCGTTTTGAATCTGGCTTTTGATCGTATCGAACATGCCAAGCTCTTTTAAGAGCTTTCCCTGAACGGTACTCTCACCGCCCGGCAGTACAAGTGCATCGTAAGGCTCAGCAAGATCGCGGGCCTGCCGCAGTTCGATGCATTCGGCGCCAAGCTGTTCTAATACTTTTTCATGTTCTGCAAATGCGCCCTGCAATGCAAGCACTCCAATTTTCATTATTTTCCTCTTTCTGCCATCAGTAAGGCGATTTCCTGCTCGTTGATGCCGACCATAGCCTCGCCGAGATCAGCGGAGAGTTCTGCGATCAGTTTCGCATCGGTGTAGTTGGTAACGGCTTTTTACGATGGAAGCCGCACGTTTTGCCGGGTTGCCGGACTTAAAAATACCCGAGCCAACAAACACGCCTTCCGCACCAAGCTGCATCATTATGGCTGCATCGGCAGGAGTTGCAACACCGCCGGCTGCAAAGTTAACAACCGGGAGACGACCGTTGTCATGAACATACTGAACAAGGTCGTACGGAACCTGCAGGACCTTGGCTGCCTCAAACAGCTCATCCTCACGCATTGAGGTCAGTTTCTGAATTTCGCTGTTCATCTTTCTCATATGGCGCACTGCCTGTACGATATCACCTGTTCCTGGTTCTCCTTTGGTACGGATCATGGATGCTCCTTCATTGATCCGGCGGAGTGCCTCACCGAGATCCTTTGCACCGCAGACAAACGGTACTTTGAAGCTTCGTTTGTTGATATGGTAAACATCATCTGCCGGAGACAGTACTTCACTCTCATCAATGTAGTCGATTTCGATGGCTTCGAGTACCTGCGCCTCTACAAAGTGCCCAATACGGCATTTTGCCATAACCGGGATAGAAACGGCTTCTTGAATGCCGCGGATCATCTTCGGGTCGCTCATACGGGAAACACCGCCAGCTGCACGAATGTCAGCCGGAATCCGTTCCAGTGCCATAACGGCACAAGCACCAGCTGCTTCTGCAATCTTTGCCTGTTCCGGTGTGGTAACATCCATGATGACGCCGCCCTTTAACATCTGTGCCAGTTCTTTGTTCAGCTTGTATCTCTCGTTTACTGCTGTCATAATAATCTCCTCCGTGTCTGATAAATTACAGGTGATAAATTTTAGTTCCTGTTTTAGCTTTACTTTTTGCTCTGCCACACAGTATACTGGTAAAGTGACTATAAAAAATTGCCAAAACAAATATATTCAGTAAGGTCAGATGAGAGGAGAACGGTCGGATGCTGACGTATAATTTTGCGAATATAGGGTCAGATTCCTGTATGAATATTTATATAAATGTATCAAAAATGACATATTGCTGGGAAATATCCGCCCCGGAGAGAAGCTGCCGTCGAAACGGACGTTCGCGAAAAATCTGGGTATCAGCGTCATTACCGTCGAGAATGCCTATGCGCAGCTTGTTGCGGAAGGCTATCTGTATTCCATGCCAAAGCGCGGATTTTATGCGGCTGATCTGGAAATTGAGGATTCCATGCGGGATGCGGTGCCAAAAGAGATCCTGCAGGTAGCAAACGGGGAGACTTCCTATTTTGCGGATTTTTCCAGTAACCAGACGGACAGCGAGATTTTTCCGTTTACAATCTGGACGCGGACGGTGCGTGCTGTCCTGAATGACAACCGGATCCAGCTCATGATCAATTCCCCGTGCGCCGGGATTTTAAAGCTGCGCAGTGCGATTGCAAAATATCTGCGCGAGTTTCGTGGAATGCAGGTGCTGCCGGAGCAGATTATTGTCGGCGCAGGAACGGAGTATCTGCATAACCTTCTGATTCAGCTTCTTGGGAACGATCTTGTTTATGGAGTAGAGGATCCCGGGTATCACAAAATTGCGCGGATTTATGAGAGTATGAAGGTGCGGTACGAGCCAGTGCCGCTCGATCAGGACGGTGTTTCGGTGCAGGAGCTGGAAAAAGATCGGTTGATATTATTCATACATCCCCGTCCCATCACTTTCCAACCGGGACAGTCATGCCGGTCAGCCGCCGTTATGAACTGCTCGGCTGGGCGGCAAAATCAGATCATCACTATATCATTGAAGACGATTACGACAGTGAGCTGCGTCTCGGCGGAAAGCCGTTTCCAACGCTGCAGAGCATCGACGTTTCGGACAAGGTCATCTATATGAATACGTTTACGAAAACACTTGCCTCCACGGTACGGATCAGCTATATGGTGCTGCCGCAGACACTGGCAGAGAAATTTTACCGCGAGCTGTCGTTTTATTCGTGTACCGTTTCCAACTTTGAGCAGTACACACTGGCGGAGTTTATTGAGAACGGCAGTTTCGAAAACATATCAACCGACTGCGGAACTATTATCAGAACAAACGCGACTTAATTCTGCAGGCGCTCGAAAAGAAACCGCTCGGAGATTACGTGACGATCGAAGAGGAAGAAGCGGGCGTCCATTTCCTGATGCATCTTTGCACCGATCAAAAAAGAAGAGAAGATCGTCACGCAGGCGAAATCCCGCGGCGTAAAATTAAAGCCGCTCTCCGGCTATTACGCAGACACAGCGGAGGCGGCAAAGCAGGAAAATACGTATGTCATGAATTATTCCTCCATTGATCCGGCAGCAATGGAGCGGGCAGCGGAGTGCTGCTTCATATTCTGCAGATACCTGGCAGATGATCTGCGAAACGAAAAGAATCGGAAAGGATTGAGTGGCTGGATGCAGAGAATGATAGACACTGTTTCCAAAATGGACATGTCTGCGCATCCCCAAGTTACTGAACTGATAGAATGGAGAAAAGCATATGACGAATTGTGAAATGATGGAGATTGCCATGAGGCAGTCTGCGGAAGATATGGGGTGCCGTGTAGAAGATTTCAAGGCGGACAAAAATGTTGTTGTTCCCATAAATTTAGGAAAGAAGGCCCGCAAATATTTGAAAGAGCCTATTACCTGCAATCTGGTTTCCTATGGAAATAATATCATGGCGGCTTCCATACCTGAGACGATGGATCTGGTATCTGCGTATGTAGACAAATTCGAATTTTATCACTGTTTTGAGACACCAAACATGCATTGGCTGAATGAACGTTTAGCTGAAAAAGGTCACAAAATATGTTTCATGGCAGAATACTATCTGCCGGACATCAGCCGGATACCGACTCTTTCCTGTGCTTATGTAAAACGCGTATTGAAACAGGAAGCTTTTGGGGAATTGTATCGGCCAGAATGGGGCAATGCGCTTTGCGAAGATCGGAAGAATCTGGATGTACTTGGCGTCGGCGCATATGACGGAAGCACGCTGGTGGGACTTGCCGCCTGTTCTGCCGATTGCGACGATATGTGGCAGATTGGTGTGGATGTTTTGCCGGAATACAGACGAAAGGGGATTGCTTCTGCACTGACAAGCGCACTCGCAAAAGAAATCATAAACAGGGGAAAAGTACCTTTTTACTGTACCGCCTGGTCTAATGTCAGATCTGTAAGAAACGCTGTCAAAAGCGGTTTTATACCGGCATGGGTAGAAATGACTGCAAAACCGGCAAATATTGTTGATGAGATGAACTTATAGAGGGATCTTCCTTGTCGATTCCCGCTGAATCAGCTGTGCATGCAACAAATACGTACTGATTGGGATGTGATTGAGAAGACTTGACAATGCAAAAATCCACTTTTTCCGAGCTCCAGCCGATCTTGTCTGATGGTCGTAAGGGGCGGTGACGTACAAGCAGCAATCGGCAGATCATCAAATCCAATAATGCTGATATCATCAGGAATCTGGAATCCCAGCTGCTGACATTGCGTGAGCGTTGCACTTGCAAGGGTATCCTGGTTACAAATAATAGCAGTAATTCCGTTTTCCAGGAAACGGGGAAGATGCTTTTCCATACATTCTGACAGATAATAAGAACAGCCGATCGCAGCAGGAGAAGTCTTCAGTCCATGCTGGTGCATGGCACGGAGAAAGGCTGCATGGCGTGCCTGGAGAACCCGGGCACCGAGGGAGCTGCTCAGATAGGCGATCTTCCGGTGTCCAAGTCCGGCAAGATAAGAGACGGCAAGTTCCATTCCCTCCTCATTATCAATACGTACATAAGCGGTGGAAGGATTCCCTACTATATAGTTGTCGAAAAAGAACAGCCGGTGTGCGGCTGATTTTAAAGTCCTGAATCCAGGGATCGCTCAGGGAAAAGCCGACCACAAAAGCTCCTATATAATCATGCTCCAGCATGAAAACATAATAATGCTGGCTTTGGGTCTTAATATCAACAGGCACAATTTCAACATCAAATCCGGCCGGTTCTGCCATCTGACGAAAACCCACCAGGATATCATAGGCAAAATGATGCGGTTCCTGATACCGCATATTCTCTTTTTCTATTATAATACAGACTTTTTTGTCGGTTTCTTATAACGCCGCAGCTTCGTATAACCCAGAGCTACGGCAGTTTCCAAAACCTGTTTCCGTAAAAGCTTCGCTGATATCAGGCGCGTCATTGAGCGCTTTGGATACCGTGCTCTTGAAACTCCCATTTTATCAGCAATATCCTGAATGGTAGTCATAATCGGCAATCCTTTCACAAAACAAAAAATGTAAACTCCCAGCTATCATAGGTGTCAAAAAGACCTTTTGATCCCGGTATCATTATATAAAATCATAAGATAAAAAGCAATCAATACCTTGAAAAAGAAATGTTTCGTTAAGTTTCGAAAAAAGAAAGCATCCTGCACAAAAATCATCCTGAAAATTATCTGAATTTTACGAAAGCGCAGGGAAAAATGGAAATTGATTGACGAAGAAAAAAAAAGGCTTATAGTAAAGCTACGAAACAATACGAAACAAAAAGTGATCGTGTTTCTTACAAGGATGCAAAAACAGCTTTAGAGCTATGCGGGAGGAAAATGAGATGGAATTTAGCGGTGTATACCATAAAACTTCAGAACAGATGAGTTATGCCCTGGATGAGGACAGACTGATTGTCAATATCAAGACAGGATATGATGTAAAACAGGTTTTTATCCATTACGGAGATCCTTATGAAGCCGGAATTTTGGGCGGAAAAGAAAAGTGGATCGGAAAAAGAGAGGAAATGATATATAAAAAACGTCTGCCTTATCAAATCTGGTGGACAACAACGCTTCTTCCGGAATACAAAAGATGCAAATATTACTTTGAGCTGAGAACAGAAGAGGAAGTCTGGTATTATTTTGAAGACGGTTTCCTGACGAAAGATCAGCTTCAGATGGATGGTCGTATGCAGCAGTGTCTTTATTGTACCATGGATGAATCCAGCAGATATAAACCGCACACCGGCATGGGTAAACGAAACGATCTGGTATCAGATTTTCCCGGATCGGTTCTGCAACGGGACACCGGAAAAAAACGGAGATGATATCACACCCTGGAGAAATCACGGAACAGTGACAAATCAGGAAAAATTCGGAGGAAATCTGGAAGGAATCCGTCAGAGATTATCGTATCTGCAGGAACTTGGGATTACCGGTATTTATCTGAATCCGATCATGAAAGCAGAGTCCAACCACAAATATGACACGACCGATTATACAAAAATAGATCCGTTTTTTGGCGATGCGGATACAATGAAAGCGCTTTGCAAAGAAGCACATGAAAAAGGAATCCGCATTATGGTAGATGCAGTGTTTAATCATAGTGGAAGAAAATTTGAGCCGTGGATAGACATCCTGGAGCATGGGAAAAGAGTCTCGTTATGCGGACTGGTTTATGGTAGAGGACTGGGAACAGGTTCAAAAAAGGGGAGACACCAGAGACCGACGGTTCTATTCCTTTGCATTTACAGACGGGATGCCAAAGCTGAATACAAACAACGAAGAGGTGATACAGTATTTCTGTAAAATCTGTGAGGACTGGGTACGGGAGTTTGATATCGACGGAATTCGTTTCGATGTAGGAAACGAAGTGTCGCACAGGTTCTTAAAGCGGATAAGGGAGCATTTAAAACGATAAAACCGGACATTTATCTGTTGGGGAAATCTGGCACGATGCAAGCCAGTGGCTTCAAGGAGATGAATATGATTCCGTTATGAATTACCCGCTGCTCAGTGGAATCCATGATTTTTTCCTTGATAAAACGATGAAAAAAAGAAGAATTTGAATATATGGTAAATCGTTGCTATACCATGTATATGCAGCAGAATAACGATGTACTTTTCAATCTGCTGGATTCCCACGATACAGAGAGACTTATGAATCGTTTTCATAATCTGGATAAATTCTATCAGCAGCTTGCAATCCTTTTTACGCTTCCGGGAAGTCCCTGTATTTATTATGGAACGGAGATCGCAATGGAAGGTGCGCATGATCCGGACTGCAGAAGATGTATGCCTTGGAGCGAGATTAACAGCGAAGAGAATCAGGAAAAATAGCGACAATGCGTAAACTGATTATGCTAAGAAGAAATGAAAAAACATGCAGAAGCCCACATTTCCATTTTCCCGAATGTCTATGAGAATGATCGGTGTGTAGAATATATTAAATTAGATGAAGAGGGAAATAGAATCGAAGTTCTGCTCAATGCATCGGATGAGGAAATAAAAAGTAAAAAGGAGACGGGGAAGTGCTTTTCGCCCGGGAGTTTGATGGAGAGATACTTGGTGTAAATGGAACGTTAATTCGCCGGATGTAAGGGTTTCACCTGTTAGAAATATGTGCAGACAGGCACAAAAAAAGCATGTTTTCTGGAAAAGCCACCGGAAAACATGCTTTTTGATCTCTTGACTCGCCAAAAACATAAGTAAGGAGCCATTTTTCGAAGGAAAATGAGCGGATTACGAATGTTTTTGAAGATTGCGTGAGTGCAAAGCACATAGCAATCTGGTATCGTAGTGATCAGACGTTTAAAATACCGAACGACTGCAGCAGCAGTGCGGCAAGGAGCACGGGTGCAATAAACTTCACCATGACGATATACAGCCTCTTTCGACCGAACTTATATCCTCCCAGCGTCACCTCATCGATGATGACCTGCGGCTTTACAACCCATCCGATCAGAATACAGGAGAGAAGTGCGACAAGCGGCATCAGAAGGTTATTGCTGATAAAATCCATGACATCCAGGATCTGAGCCGTTGCGCCATTTGGAAGCTTCAGTTCAAAATAAAGCGCATTGTAGCCGAGGCATACGATGATACCGACGAGACACGCATAAACCGTTACAATCACAGTGCTCTTCTTTCTGCTGATGTGAAATTTGTCGATCATACAGGAAACAATGGATTCCATGACCGATACGGAAGATGTAATGGCTGCAAAGGAGACCATAAGAAAGAAAATGGTTCCGATTACGCCGCCTGCTGCTCCCATGGACTGAAAGACCTTCGGCAGGGAGACAAACATCAGACCAGGGCCGGCAGACATACCCTCTGTCCCCATAAAGGTAAATACGGCAGGAACGATCATCAAACCGGCGAGCAGCGCAACAATGGTGTCGAAAATTTCGATCTGGTTGATCGATTTCATCAGGTTTGTTTCTTTTTTTACGTAGGAACCATAGGCAACCATAATACCCATCGCTACACTGATCGAAAAGAAAAAGCTGTCCGAGTGCGTCGACAAAGACGGTGAAAAATTTCTGCGGCGTCATTCCTTTAAGATTTGGAACAAGATAAATTTTCATACCCTGCAGTCCCGTACGGACGACACCGTCTGCATCGGTATGGGTCAGTGTCAGCGAAAAATGGAAATTCCGATGATTAAAATCAGAAGGATCGGCATCAGAATTTTGCTGTAGTTTTCAATTCCCTTATTGACACCACGATATACAACGAATGCGGTAAGAAAAAAGATAGATTCCCTAACCACACAATCGGCTGCCATGTACCGGTAATATAGCCGGTAAAGTAACCATCTTCGGCAGCGGCAGCGCCCCTGTCCGGTGAGAAACACAGACAGGTATTTTAATACCCAGCCGCCAATGGAGCAGTAGTAAGGCAGGATGACAACCGGCACGATACTGGCGAGAAGGCCAAGACCGTTCCAGCCCGGGTGAATTTTTACCATAAGCGACAAGCGGACTTTGTCCCGTTTTTCTGCCGATGGCAATATCCGTTGTCAGCAGCGTAAATCCAAAGGTCAGAGCCAGTACGATATAAACCAAAATAAAAGGTTCCGCCTCCGTCTTTTGCGGCAAGATAAGGGAAACGCCAGATATTTCCCAGTCCAACCGCTTCCTGCGGCAGCAAGCACGAAGCCGATCGATCCGGTAAAGCTGCCGCGCGTATGTTTCTTTTCCATATAAGATACATCTCCTTATTGATAGACTGACTGTTTTTAACAGCCGAATACTTCTATTATAAAGTTCGGACGATACTTCGTCAACCAGAAGATCTATAGATTGACAATTTCGATTAGTTGTACTATCATCTAATTAGTTGTATATGCATCTATTTGAAACAGATCGAGAATGGACAGGAGGAACAGAAAAATGGATCCAACAGAACGGAAAATAACAAAAATAGCGCGGGAAGCCGGGAAATTTACGGTTCAGGCAATGAAAGAAGAGGGCATCGGCACAGCAGAATTTGACTTTATCCATCTGGTGCGCCATCATCCGGGCATCACGCAGACGGAAGTGCGCGAACAGTTAAAGATTGATAAAGGAGCCGCTGCAAGACGCGCTGCAAGCCTTGAGGCAAAGGGATATCTGATCCGGAAACCGAATCCGTGGGACGGCAGAAGCCAGCTTCTGTATGCTACGGAAAAAGCAGAAACTTTGAAAAATTCCAAAGCAGAAATTGAAACGGTTTTTATGAATGGCTGCTTTTGGAGCTTCCGGAAAAGGAGGCAGAAAGCTTCTGCGAAACACTGGACAAGCTGTACTGGAAATCGAAGAGAGAACGGCAGAATCATTTTGCGGAACTTTCAAAAATTTTAAGTGAAAAAGCAGATAAAGCAATAAAAGCAACAGCAGAAGGAGGCAGCAGCGATGAAGGATGAAACCTTTCGCCCGAACCGGGTGCTCTCTTACTTTCAGGAAGAATGGAAAATTCTCTTTTTTGTTACGGTTTCCGGTCTCATCTATAACCTGGGACTTCTTGCAGGCCCCTGGTTTGAGGGAAAAATGACAGGAAAGCTGGTTGATCTCCTGGGTGGCACAGGAACCTTCCACCAGATGCTGATGCTGGTCACGGCCTATGTCGTGAGTATTGGCATTGTGCAGGTTTCCCGCTATTTCAAACGGTTCTATGTCAGAAGATTTGCCAACAACGTCAACCGGCATATGAAGCAGATTCTTTACGGAACGCTGGTTCGCAAAAAGCCGCTTGGAGCTGGAAGCGGAAGGTACCGGAAATGTACTGACGAAGGCCATTCTCGACGTAGACGATTGCGTAGAAGGAATGCGGAAATTTACAACGGAAATCTTTGATACCGGTGTTGCTCTTCTCGCCTATGCGTGTATGCTGCTCTGGTACGACTGGCGCCTGGCTCTTCTCTGCATGATTTTCCCACCCATTTCCTACGTGATTGCCGAAAAGATGAAGGTCATGGTACAGAAAACGGGCGCTGCCTATAAGGTACAGTCGGGTGCATTAAGTGCTGCAACCCTGGACCGTGCGACAAATGCCATCACGTATCGTGTCTTTGGCTGTGAGGAGGACAGAAAGGCCGCTTATGAGGAGAATCTTTCGGCTTACGAATCTGCCGCTGTGCGCGCCAATATCTGGAACACAGCTATGCCGCCGATTTATCGTATGATCTCGATGACGAGCATTCTGTTTATCCTGTATTTTGGAGGCAGGAACGTCCTGCATGAGGGTTGGACACCGTGGACCATTGCTGTATTTACCACATTTTTGTCCTGCTACGCGAAGCTTGCCACTAAATCATCGAACGCAGCAAAGCTTTTTAATGCGGTACATAAAGCGCAGGTTTCCTGGAAACGAATCAAACCTCTGTTGCAAAATTCGAAAGCCGAACCGGAGCTTCCGGCCGCAGCACCTGCAGAGCTTAACGTCGATCACCTGCATTTTGCTTATCCAAACGGAAAAGAGATCATCCATGACCTGTCGTTTCAAGCGTCTCCTGGCCAGATCATCGGTGTGACGGGACCTGTCGCATGCGGAAAGTCAACGCTTGGAAAGACTTTTCTCTGCGAGTCGCCGTATGAGGGAAGCATCACATTCGGCGGAAAAGAACTTGGAAAAATGGAAAAAGCAGACCGGAACCGCATGGTCGGTTATCTTGGCCATGACCCGGAGCTGTTCTATGGAAGCGTGGAAGAGAATATCCGTCTCGGGGAAAAGAGGGCGCAGAGGAGATGATCCGAGTCGTCTGCCTGGAAGATGAAGTGAAAGCAATGGAAAACGGAATCCATACCTGGTCGGAACGGGCGGTGTCCGCCTCTCCGGTGGTCAGGCGCAGCGCCTTGCCCTTGCGCGAACCCTGTACCACAAACGGCCGGTTCTGGTTCTCGACGATCCGTTTTCGGCACTCGACCAAAAGACAGAAGCACAGATTTTTACAAATTTAAAAGAGCTGGCAAAAGACTCTATTATGATCCTCATTTCCCATCGCCTCTATCTGTTTGAACAGATGGATCAGGTCATCTGGATGGATGAGCGCCATGCGAAAGTCGGCACACATGAGGAACTCCTTGCAACAGTTCCGTCTTTACGCAAAGCTCTGCAGCAATCAGAGGAAGGGAGGCAGCTTTTGATGCAAAAGAAAGAATCTGTATTGCAGGTTATCAAAGAAACCGTTCGAAAACACGGCGTTTTATCAGCCGCACTTTTTGGAATCGTCTGCGGTGCCGTTATTTTCACACTGCTCCCGCCGCTTATGCTGGCACAACTGATTGATCTTTTGACAAATAAACATACCCTCTGGATGGAAGGAATTCTGCTGTATTTCGGACTTCTTGCACTGACGGGTCTTCTGGAGTCGGCAAGAGAGAGTCTTCTGACGGTATTCGGCCAGAGAATTACGCATGCACTCCGGAGCAGTCTGATGGAAAAGTTCGGACGCCTTTCTGCCAATGAACTGAACCGCCAGGAGCCGGGTGCCCTGGTATCAAGATTTGTCGGTGACGTCGACACAGTGGAAAACCTGTTTACCTCCGGCATCATCAGTATGTTCGCCGATGCGTGCAAAATCTTAAGCATTCTTGCCGTCATCTGGTTGACTAACCGTGGACTCACGATTGTTCTGATTATTTTACTCCCTGTTCTGTTCCTCTTTACCCGTTATGTTCAGAAAAACATGCTGGCCTCCCAGATTGCCAACCGCCGTGCAGTCAGCCGTGCTTCGGCCACGTTCCGGAGACGCTGCACAACATTCGGACCATCCACTGCCTGCAGAAAGAGACGTATATGGAGCAGCAGTATGCGCGCTATATCGATGACAGCTACAGTGCGATGGAGAAGACCAACTTTTACGATGCCGTCTATTCTCCGGTTATTCTGATTTTAAATGCCATTGTGGTTGCTGTTGTCATGCTGCTTTCCGCATCCGGCAATCCGACCGTGTTAAAACTGTTCGGTATGTCCGCCGGAACGGCCGTTGCCGTTATCAACTACATTTCCCAGATCTTTACCCGGTCGAAAGCCTTGGTATGGAAATCCAGACAATTCAGTCTGCGTTTGCCGGTATGGAAAGAATCAATGAGTTCTACGGTCTGGAGGAGAAAAAAAGCGCCTGCTGCCATCGCGGAACGTACGGAGCAGGATATAGCCGCGGAGTTAAAAAGACGTTACGTTCGGATACGATGAAAACCAGGTCATTCTGAATCATGTGAGTCTGCAGATCAAAAAAAGGCGAGCGGGTAACACTTTTGGGACGAACGGGTGCCGGAAAGAGTACTATTTTCAAACTGCTGCTCGGTTTATATGAGCCACAGAAAGGAAAGGTTCTGATTTGGGGCGTTCCATCTGTCGATCTGCCGGATGCAAAGAAACGAAAGGTTTTCGGCTATGTGGAGCAATCGTTCCACATGGTGCCGGGATCAGTAAAAGACCAGATTACGCTGTACGATACGAAGATTTCGGATGCAAATGTGAAAAAGGCTGCGGAGCTGACCGGACTTGCCGAGACGATCGAGGCGCTTCCGGACAATATGATACCTTATGCACACAGGACCTCTTCTCCCAGGGCCAGTGGCAGCTTCTCTCGATTGCCCGCGCGGCTGCGGCAGAGCCGGAAATCCTGCTCCTCGATGAGATTACGGCAAACCTCGACGCAGAAACCGAAAAAATGGTGTTAAATGCATTGCGGAGAGTATCCAAAAACCGTACCGTAATTTCCATTTCCCACCGAACTATGGCAGAAACGGGACGCGTGATTCCAATTTCATAATTTCTTTTCGTTCATTAAATTTTTGAAACAAAGCGTGCTGGATGCATTCTGACAAAAAAAGATGCGCCGACACGCTTTCTTTGTCCCGCCAGGCAGAATCAAAATAGAGCGGAGGAGCGAGTTTCAATTGACACAAAAAAGGGGAGCAAGTACAATAAAAGTAACGAAAAAGAGGAGGCGGTATTCAGTTGAAAAAGAGAAAATGGAAATTCCGCATCGCAGGCGGCGCTGTCACGCTGCTGGGCATCTATCTGATGGCGGTCGGCTACGGAGAGACGATCACACTCACCATCGCCACGGTTGTCCTGATTTTCGGCATTGCCATCTGGTCCATGGCAACCCCGGAGAGCTACAATTCCATGACGGATATGATTGCCATGATCTCCATGGAGAAGCCGCGGAAAATCGAAGAATTTTTTATGAGGCTTACAAGAACGTCGATACACCGTTCGGTTCCGCGTGGCTTGCAAAATTCTACACGATGCGGCAGAAAGCACTCGTTTTCGGACCGGACGCCAAGGGAGAATATCTCTACTTCTGGCTGACCAAAGACGGCCATGTCGGCTATTTGGGATATTCCTTCATCGAAGACTTTATCAAAAAAGAAACTCACCACACCGGTGTATATCGATCCATGAAGATGTTGCAGAGAACCTCGCAGACCATCTAAGCTACCATTCCGATCTGATGATGTTCCAGAGCGAATTAAAAGCGAATCTGGAGCATTTCGTCAAAACCGGAACGGTACAGCCGTTTCAGAAGATTTCGGCGTCCCAGATTTACACCTTCACGGAGGATTACCGCCTGACGGGCCAGCATTTCGATCTGGAGGATACAGACGGAAACCTGGTTTACGAGATCGACAGCACCGTGCCGCTGAAAACATTTTATATCTACGATGCGATGCACACCGAAATCTTCCGTATGACGAAGGAACTGCTCCACGCACTGCCGACCTACCGCTTTTATCTGTACGGCGAGCCGTATGGTGTGTTGAAAAAGCAGTTTGCACTCGTACGGGATCAGTTCTCGATGGAACTGCCGGAGGGAAAACTGGAACTCCGGGAATACGCCGGCTCCATCGGCCACAATTACTCGGTAAAACTGAACGGAACTATGATCGGCACCATCGTCGACAATATGGATCTTACCGTCGGAAACATCATGTTCGACAATGCATTTCTAATTGTCTACGATGCAAAATATCTGCCGCAGCTGACAGCACTCGCTGTGATGGCGGCAAGAGAACTGGCACGCGACAAGGACGGCGGTTTTCCAATCGGTCCTGACAAAAGAAAGAGAGGGGAATCTATGAGAAAAACGACAAAATTGTTTTTTGGTTTTACAGCAGGACTTCTGCTTCTGTGCGGATGCTCGGCGGCAGAAGAAAAGTTAGGGTATGAAAACGCGGATGTGGCAAAAGAAGCCCTTGCATCGGCTTCGTTCGTCCGCATGCGCTGTGATCTGGATAACGTTGACGCTTCGGGAAACATTTATGCGGATGAAAAGGCTGCCGCGTATATGAAAAACAGCGGTCTATTTGATCAGACCTGGACGATCTCTATTTCCGGCGAAGAATGGTTCCATATGAAAATTGTGACGGACGAAGAAATCAATAAGATGACAAAATCCGCTACTACCTATGCATTCTACGATCCGGACAACAACCTGCTCGGCTATGCACAGGAACGCGTGACGACACCGAATCAGATGCCGGAAGCGTATTACATTATCTTTCTCGATGCAGATCTGAACGAAAAAACCATATTACGCATCGGAGGATGGACATACACTGTATACCGAGGGCGGAACTGTGATCGGCTCTGCGAAAAAAGAGATGGACTGGTCCGGTTCACAGTGCAATCTCTATGTGAACCTGGAGGATAACGGTACGCAGGTGATGGATTTCAGGATAAATACGCCTTGCTCGATATGATGTACGATGAGGCAAATGAGTATTACAAAGATAACAAGTAAGGCGGAGGAAAAAGGCAGTTGAAAAAAGAGAATATATACAGCCGCTGGTCTTTTTTTTTCTTGCCGCCGCTCTGGTGCTTGGCGGCTGCGGAAAAAGAAAAAGTGCCGGAATCTGAGTTTGCAACTGCGGATGAGGCAAAAGAGGCGCTTACATCGGCAGAAACCATAGAAATCTACTTTGATCTGTATGGAAGCAAACGAAAGACGAAGATTGTGGCGGACGGAAAAGTGGCGGGCTATCTTCAGAAGAATACGGTCTATATCAACGAGGAGGAGTGGTTTTCGATTGACTATGTGGAGGATGAGCCCATCAATGACAGAGAAGGCTCCGGCACGACGTACGGCTATTACGACGCATCCGGTACGTGTCTTGGCTATGCGCAGGAGCAGTATGTGGATACCTCCTATGGAAAAGATACAAGACTGATTTTCCTTGATGTAGATGAAACGCCGCTCGATTACCAGAGTTCGAGAAGCGGCAGGATTCTGTATGATGAAAATGACGAGGAGATCGGCAGCGGAAAGATCGGGCGATCAGGGGTCAGTCTTCTTGACCAGTGGTACACGAATCTTTACTGTGCCGTCTTTAAGACCGAGACGGACGGCACGCGGCAGATTGATTTCATGGACCGGATGGCGATGCTGTGGCGTCTGGAGCGCGATTACCGCTCAATTGACGACAATCCTGTCAACACCGGCGTGCAGATTTATGAAACGGTTGCCGTTGTTTTTGTGCTGATCCTGTTGATTGGTTCGTCTTTCTCAAAATGGAGACAAAAAAGAAAAATTAAAGGGAATGCTCGCTTCCTGGACGGCTGGTTTTGAGAAAAACCACTGACAGGAAGGGGGCATTTTATACGCTTGTGAATCTTGCACAATTTCTGGTTTCATGCTAAAATTGTGCAGGTATGACGTTTGTTATACTTCTTATATTTATTCTTGAGAAAAGGTATGAAATACAAATGAACGATACAGAAACAAAACACAGAGGTAAAAGCGCCGGCACTGATGTCCACGCGGCCTGTGACAGCACAGGATGCGCTGGATCAGTGTGAGAAGCTTTCGCCTATGATGGTACATTGTTGCCAGACGAAGACGGGCTTGACTGACCCGGCTAATACCATTTTGTTTTACCGCTTAGGTGATTTCTACGAAATGTTCTTCGAGGATGCCACCCTGGTATCCAAAGAACTTGAGCTTACGCTGACCGGAAAGGACTGCGGCATGGAGGATCGCGCTCCGATGTGCGGTATCCCGTATCACGCTGCAGAAGGGTATATCAACCGTCTTGTAGAGAACGGCCATAAGGTTGCGATCTGCGAGCAGATGGAGGACCCGAAACAGGCAAAGGGCATGGTAAAGCGCGAAGTCATCCGCGTTGTCAAACCGGGTACGACGCTGATCCCGCAGGGACTTGATGAGACGAAGAACAACTACATCATGTCGATCGTCTGCATGGAGGGATGCTTCGGTATCTCTACAGCAGATATCTCGACCGGCCAGTGCCTCGTCACGGAAATGGACAAGCCGCGCCGTCTGGTGGATGAGATCACGAAGTTTATGCCGGCGGAAATCATCTGCAATCAGTCGTTCCTGCTCTGCGGGATCGATGTGGAGGATCTTCGAACCCGCCTTCATATCTGCGTGAATGCATTGGAAGACTGGTATTTCGACGATGATATCTGCCGCCGTACGCTGCAGGAACAGTTCCATGCTGCTACGATGGAAGGCCTTGGCATCGCCGATTACAACTGCGGAACAATTGCAGCCGGTGCGCTGTTCCAGTATCTGCACGAGACACAGAAATCGGATCTGTCTCACATGAATTCGATTACACCGTATGTGACAGACAAATATATGCTGATCGACAGCTCCAGCCGCCGGAATCTGGAATTGGTGGAAACGCTGCGGGAGAAGCAGAAACGCGGCTCCCTCCTCTGGGTTCTCGACAAAACCCGCACGGCGATGGGCGCACGTCTTCTGCGAAGCTACGTAGAGCAGCCATTGATCGACGAGGATGAAATCAATGCAAGACTCGATGCTGTAGAGGCTCTAACGGGGCAGGCGATGATCCGCGAGGAAATCCGTGAATACCTCCGCCCGGTTTATGACCTCGAGCGTCTCGTCGGAAGAATCAGCTACCAGTCCGCGAATCCGCGTGACCTGATCGCCTTTAAATCGTCGCTGCAGATGCTGCCTTACATCAAGCAGCTCTTAAACTCGTTTGACGGTGACGCTTTGGCGCAGATTCAGGAGGATCTCGATCCGCTGGAAGACCTCTATCAGCTTGTCGATGCGGCAATCGTCGATGATCCGCCGTATCTGATGCGCGACGGCGGTATGATCAAGGACGGCTATAACGAGATGGTCGATAATTACCGTCACGCCAAGACCGAGGGAAAACAGTGGCTGAGTGAGCTGGAGGCAAGCGAGCGCGAGAAAACCGGCATCAAAAATATGAAGGTCAAATACAACAAGGTATTCGGCTATTATCTGGAGGTCACGAACTCGTTTAAAGATCTTGTGCCGGATTACTTTACGAGAAAGCAGACGTTGACGAATGCGGAGCGCTACATTACCCCGCGTCTGAAGGAACTCGAGGATACGATTCTCGGTGCGGAGGATAAACTGTATGCGCTGGAATACGATCTTTTCTGTACGGTGCGCGATACGGTTGCCGGTGAGGCGGAGCGGATTCAGCGCACGGCGCAGGCTCTGGCACGGCTCGATGTGTATGCATCGCTTTCCTACGTTGCCGAGCACAACCACTATGTGCGTCCGAAGCTGAACAGCCGCGGAAAGATTGATATCAAGGACGGCCGTCACCCAGTGGTCGAGAAGATGATTCCAAACGATATGTTTATCGCAAACGATACCCTGCTTGACAACGGTGACCACCGCGTTTCCGTCATCACCGGACCGAACATGGCCGGTAAATCGACGTATATGCGCCAGACGGCCCTCATTGTGCTGATGGCACAGATCGGTTCGTTTGTTCCGGCTTCGAAGGCAAACATCGGTATTGTGGACCGGATCTTTACCCGTGTCGGCGCATCCGATGACCTGGCAAGCGGCCAGAGTACGTTTATGGTTGAGATGACGGAGGTGGCAAATATTCTTCGGAATGCAACCTCGAACAGTCTGCTGATTCTCGATGAGATCGGAAGAGGAACGAGTACGTTCGACGGTCTTTCGATCGCCTGGGCGGTGATTGAGCATGTGGCGAATCCGAAGCTGCTCGGCGCAAAGACACTGTTCGCTACGCATTACCATGAGCTGACTGAGCTTGAAGGAAAGCTTCCGGGCGTGCACAACTACTGTATTGCCGTCAAGGAAAAGGGCGACGATATCGTATTCCTGCGTAAAATTGTACAGGGCGGCGCAGATAAGAGCTACGGTATCCAGGTAGCGCGTCTTGCGGGAGTGCCGGAGTCAGTGCTCTCCCGGGCGCAGGAGCTGGTGGAGCAGCTGAGCGATGCCGATATCACTGCTGCGGTCAAGGATCTGACCATGCAGAAAAAACCGAAGGCAAAGCCGGTTCACTACGACGAGGTCGATATGGCACAGATGTCGCTGTTCGATACGGTGCAGGACGATGATATCATCAAAGAGCTCTCGGAGCTTGATATCTCGAATATGACACCGATGGATGCTTTAAATACCCTGTACCGTTTCCAGGGAAAGGTGAAAAACCGCTGGAAATAGGGGAATACTGGATCATAACATAAGTTAGAATCAATCCGAAACAGAAAGGAACAACATGGCTACCATAGCAGTACTGGATCAGAATACGATCGATAAAATTGCGGCCGGTGAGGTCGTGGAACGGCCGGCTTCCGTGGTAAAGGAGCTGGTGGAAAATGCAATGGACGCCGGTGCGACGGCGATCACCGTGGAAATCCGCGACGGCGGTATCTCGCTGGTGCGGATCACGGACAATGGAAGCGGCATTCCGGCCGAACAGGTGCCGCTCGCTTTTCTGCGCCACGCGACGAGCAAGATCCGTTCCGTGGAAGAACTCGTGCAGATTGCATCTCTTGGCTTCCGCGGCGAGGCGCTCTCGAGTATCTCGGCGGTTGCGCAGATCGAGATGATTACGAAAACGCCGGATGCGCTGACGGGAACGCGGTATGTGATTGAGGGCGGCGCGGAGAAGGCCAATGAGGAGGTCGGTGCCCCGACCGGAACAACCTTTCTGGTCCGGAATCTTTTTTACAACACGCCGGCTCGTCAGAAATTCTTAAAAACGCCGGCTACGGAGGCGAATGCGGTGACTTCCGTTGTGGAGCAGCTTGCGCTGTCGCACCCGGGGAATTTCGTTTAAATATATGGTGAATTCACAGGTGAAGCTCCATACGAGCGGCAACCGGAATTTAAAAGAACTGGTCTATAATATTTACGGCCGCGACATCGCGCGGGAGCTGATCGAGATTCACTCGGAAAGCCCGCTGATGACGATCGACGGCTTTATCGGAAAACCGGTGATCTCGAGGGGAAACCGGAATTTTGAAAATTATTACGTGAATGGACGGTATGTGCGGAGCAAGCTGCTCGCCCGTGCGATTGAGGACGGATATCAAACATCGATGATGCAGCATAAATATCCGTTTACGCTGTTCTATGTCCAGATGGATGGAGAGGCGGTGGATGTCAATGTGCATCCGACGAAGATGGAACTTCGTTTTTCTCATCAGGAGGAGATTTACCGCCAGATGCGCGATATGATCTCAGGTGCGCTGAATCACAGGGAGCAGATTGTGAAGGTTTCGCTTTCTTCCGACAGGGAACGGAAAGCAGAGGAAAAAGCGGCACGGAAAGAACAGATTGTTGTTCCGGAACCGTTCGAGCAGAAACGGCAGGTAATAAAAGAAGGCTTTGCACGGCAGTCCCTTCCGGTGGAGCCGGCTTCCAGCCAGAGCAGAAGAATGCCAATTTTCCCGGAGGTGGAACGAAATGGATACCGCGCAGCGAAAAAACGTATGTGCCGGTTCAGCAGATGACGGGAATGACGCGGGAAGAGGAAGAATTGTTTGAGCCGGGTGCAGGAAACGTGTCAAAGACGGCAGACCTCTCAAACGCGGACGCAATACAGCATCAGCAGGAGCCAGATGCAGCTCCAACGGTATCTTCCATGCCGGAAGAATCCTCATCTGCATCTGCTTCGCCTGAGCCAGAAGGCCAGATGCAGCTCTTTGATGAGCAGTTTCTTACCCCGGAGGCAGAGAAATCGCACCGCATCATCGGTCAGGTTTTCGATACGTACTGGCTGATTCAGTACGGCGAGAATCTCTACATCATCGATCAGCATGCCGCGCACGAAAAGGTACTGTTCGAGCGGATGATGAAAAATTACCGGGAAAAGAACGTCACCTCCCAGATGGTGAGTCCTCCGCTGATCGTCTCCTTAACGCCTCAGGAAGCAGAGCTTGTGACCCGTTACATGGACGTTTTCCAGTCCTTCGGCTACGAAATTTCCCCGTTCGGCGGAAAAGACTATGCGATCAACGCCGTGCCGCACAACCTGTACGGTATTGCGACGGAGGAGCTGTTTATCGAGATTCTCGACAATCTTGAGGAGGTCCGCGAAAAGCCGCTGGAGATTTTAAAAGACCGTCTGGCGACGATGTCGTGCAAGGCCGCCGTAAAGGGCAACAATCATCTTTCCTATGCAGAGGCGGAGCAGCTCATTGCCGAGCTTTTGACGCTCGAAGATCCGTATCACTGCCCGCACGGCCGGCCGACGATCATTTCCCTCTCGAAACAGGAACTGGAAAAGAAATTTAAGAGAATTGTGTAGGTGATTTTTTTGAAAAAACCTTTGATTATCCTGACCGGTCCGACCGCTGTCGGTAAGACGAAGCTGTCGATTTCGCTTGCCAAAGCGGTGAATGGGGCCATTATCTCCGCGGATTCCATGCAGGTCTACCGCCACATGGATATCGGATCTGCCAAAATCCGCCCGGAGGAGATGTGCGGCGTTCCGCATTATCTGATCGATGTGCTCGATCCTTCCGAAGAGTTTCACGTCGTGAAGTTTGTGGAACTGGCGCATGAAGCGATGGAAAAATATACGCCGCCGGACAGATTCCGATCGTGACGGGCGGCACCGGCTTTTTATATCCAGGCGCTTTTAAAAGAAGTTGATTTTACGGAATCGCACGGTGAACTGCCGATCCGGAAACAGCTGGAAGAAAAAGCAGCAACGGAGGAAGGCGCGGCAGAACTGTACCGGGAACTTTCCGAGGTTGATCCTGCTTCCGCGGAGACGATTCACCCGAATAATGTAAAACGTGTAATCCGGGCGCTGGAATATTATCACGAGACAGGACAGAAGATTTCGGAGCACAACGAGGAGCAGAAGCAGAAGGAATCTCCGTACTGTTCTGCTTATTTTGTGCTGAACGACGAACGTTCGATTCTGTATGACCGCATTGACAGGCGCGTCGATCAGATGATCCGCGACGGACTGGTTGATGAAGTTTTCCGTTTGAAAGAAATGGGATACACAAGAGATCTTGTCTCCATGCAGGGACTGGGCTACAAAGAACTGTTCCCGTATCTTGCGGGCGAATGCACGCTGGAGGAAGCCATCTATATCATCAAGCGGGACACCCGTCATTTTGCCAAGCGGCAGCTGACCTGGTTCCGCAGGGAGCGGGATGTCATCTGGCTGAACAAGCCGGATTTTGACTACGACGAAGAAAAAATATTATCATATATGCTGGATCGCTGGAACGAAATCGTTTCGGCCGATGCAAAGGAAGAAGGAGAACAATCATGTTGACAGAAAAAGCTGCTATGTACAGCACACTTGGCATTTCAAAGAGGTTTTCGCATTTGGAACGAAAATTGAGGAAGAATTAAAAGAGCGTTTTGCAAAAAATTGATGAAATCGCAGAATACAACCAGTTAAAGGTCATCCACGCCATGCAGGCAAGCAAGGTCAGCGAGGCATGCTTATATGGAACCACAGGATACGGATACAATGACCTGGGACGTGATACGCTGGAGCAGGTCTATGCAACGTGCTTCGGCACTGAGGATGCACTGGTACGCCCGCAGATCGCCTGCGGAACCCATGCGCTTGCAACGGCGCTTTCCGGAAATCTCCGCCCGGGCGACGAACTGCTTTTCTCCTGTTGGAAAACCGTACGACACCCTTGAGGAAGTGATCGGCATCCGCCCGTCCGTCGGATCTCTTGCGGAATATGGCGTAACTTACCGCCAGGTAGATTTAAAAGAGGACGGCTCTTTCGATTACGAAGGAATCAAAAAATGCCATCAACAAAAAGACAAAGATGGTGACGATTCAGAGGTCGAAAGGATATCAGACCAGACCGACGCTTTCTGTTACCCGCATCGGTGAACTGATTGCATTTATTAAAAATATCAAACCAGATGTCATCTGTATGGTCGATAACTGCTACGGCGAGTTCGTGGAGACGATCGAACCGACCAATGTCGGTGCAGATCTGATGGTCGGATCCCTGATCAAAAACCCGGGCGGCGGACTGGCTCCGGCCGGCGGTTACATTGTTGGAAAGAAAAAGTACGTGGAAAATGCAGCATACCGTCTGCTCTCCCCGGGACTTGGAAAAGAGGTTGGCGCAACACTCGGTGTGAACGGTTCCTTCTACCAGGGATTCTTCCTGGCACCGACCGTTACCGCAGCGGCATTAAAAGGTGCTGTCTTTGCTGCAAATGTTTATGAGAAACTGGGATTTGCCGTTGTTCCAAACGGAACCGAGAGCCGTCACGACATCATTCAGGCGGTAACCTTTGGAAAACCAGAAGGCGTCATCGCATTCTGCCAGGGTATCCAGGCAGCTGCCCCGGTCGACAGCTTCGTTTCCCCGGAACCTTGGGATATGCCAGGTTACGACAGCCCAGTTATCATGGCAGCTGGCGCTTTCGTGCAGGGCTCTTCCATTGAACTTTCTGCCGATGGCCCGATCAAACCGCCGTACGCTGTCTATTTTCAGGTGGGCTTACGTGGCAGCACGCAAAATTCGGTATTCTGATGAGTCTTCAGAAACTCGTCGATGCCGGTATGGTGACATTATAATGGCAAAAAATGTGGTAATTATCGGCGGCGGCGCGAGCGGACTGATGGCGGCAATTTGGGCCTCACGTCTCGGTGCCGCGGTCACCGTTCTGGAAAAGAACGATAAACCGGGCAGAAAGCTTCTTGCGACCGGAAACGGACGGTGTAATTTTACCAATCGTTATCAGGATGCATCGTGCTACCGCACGGGAAATCAGGAGCGTGCATCACGGGTTCTCGAACAGTTTACCGAACAGGACACCGAACAGTTTTTTTTGAACAGCTCGGCATCCGCATCCGGAGCCGTGAAGGCTGGCTTTATCCGGCCAGCGAGCAGGCACAGTCCGTTCTTGATCTGCTGGTTTTGGAAGCCAGATTCCGAAAGGTAAAAATCAAGACACGGGAAACGGCTGTTGCAGTGGAAAAAGCCGAAAATGGTTATCTGGTGCGCACCGAAGGATGGCAGTACCCGGCTGACAGCGTCATCATCTGCTGCGGAAGCTGTGCTTCCCAGATCGCCGGTTCCGACGGAGATACACTTCGATTTGCCGATCAGCTTCAGCTCGCTTCGATTCCGTTTTTCCCGGCCCTCTGCCCGCTCCGATGCAAAGGAAACCAGTTTTCCTCCTGGGCGGGTGTTCGGGTGCGCGCGAAGATTACGCTTCTGGTTGAAAATCAGGAGATTCTGACGGAACAGGGAGAGCTGCAGCTTACCGACTACGGTGTCTCCGGCATCCCGGTATTCCAGATTTCCCGGTTCGCTGTGCGCGCCTGCATGCAGAAAAAACGCGCTGAACTTCTCGTAGACTTCTTTCCGGAACTGACGGAATCGGAGCTTACTGCAGAACTTGTCAGACGGCAGGAAATCTGCCCGTATAAAGCGCCAAAAGAGCTTCTGATCGGTCTCCTTCCGGAAAAACTCATTCCGGTTCTGATCGGAAAGAAAAAGACTCCGGAAGAAATGGCAGGCGCCATCAAATCATATCGTTTACAGATCACCGGCCAGACCGACTTTGGAAAAGCCCAGGTGTGTGCGGGCGGCATCAAGCTCGACCAGCTTACGGATTCTCTGGAATCGGTACAGCACCCTGGTATTTTCTTTGCGGGAGAAGCCCTGGACGTCGACGGCGACTGCGGCGGCTACAATCTCCAGTGGGCCTGGTCCAGCGGAAGTGCAGCCGGAAGAGCTGCAGCAGGAGAACATGCATGATTCGGATACAGCAATTAAAGCTTCCAGTCACCCCACACAGGAGGAACTGGAACAGAAAATAAGAAAAAACACTGAAAATCGGAAAACACGATCTGCAGGAAATTGAGCTCTTACGCCGCTCAATTGATGCCAGAAAGAAATCCGAATTAAAATACGTTTATCAGCTTGATGTAAAAAGTAAAAGATGAGAATGCCGTACTGCGGAAGGCGAAAAATAACCAGATCGTAAAAGCGGAGAAAAAAAGCCATATGTGTTCCCAAAATCTGGAGAACAGACTCTTGTTCACCGGCCGGTTATTATCGGAAGCGGTCCGGCAGGGACCTTTTTTGTGCCTATGTTCTCGCAAAGCATGGCTACCGTCCGCTCGTTCTGGAGCGCGGCGAATCTGCAGAACAGAGAAAGAAAAGTGTCGATGCGTTCTGGAAAACCGGCGTTCTGAACCCGGAATCGAACGTACAGTTCGGAGAGGGCGGCGCCGGTACGTTTTCGGATGGAAAATTAAACACTTCGGTGAAGGATCCATCCGGCAGAAACCGTGAGGTACTCCGGATCTTCACGGAATGCGGGGCACCGGAAGAAATTCTGTACGATCAGAAACCGCACCTTGGCACCGATCAGCTCATCGGAATTGTGACAACGATGCGGAAAAGATCGAGGCATGGGGCGGAGAAGTCCGTTTCGGAGCAAAAGTGACGGACTTTGGGATTGAAAACGGCAGACTCACTTCTGTAACCGTCAATGAAACCGAGAAGATTGCCGCGGAGACGGCAGTCCTTGCGATCGGCCACTCTGCACGCGAGACCTTCTTTAAACTCTGCGAAAATAAGATCTCCATGGAAGCAAAATCTTTCGCTGTCGGCGTCCGCATTGAGCATCCGCAGAAGATGATCACGCAGGATCAGTACGGACCGGAGGCACCGGATTTCCTTGGGGCAGCACCGTATAAGCTCACCAATCAGTGTGAAAACGGAAGAGGTGTGTACTCATTCTGCATGTGTCCCGGCGGCTATGTTGTCAACGCATCCTCGGAAGCGGAACGCACCTGCGTCAACGGTATGAGTTATTCTGACCGGGAAGGTAAAAATGCGAACAGCGCTATGATTGTCACCGTAACACCGGAAGACTACCGCCCGTACCATGTAGAGGGAACGCCGGACGTACTCGATGGTGTGGCATTCCAGAGAGCGCTTGAACACGCTGCGTGGGAAGCCGGAAAAGGCAAAGTTCCGGTGCAGCTTTTTTGGTGATTTCTGTGAAAACAGAGTTTCTACAGCACTTGGAGAGGTAACCCCTTCCATCTGCGGAGAATGGACTTTCGCCAATCTGCGGGAAGTTCTTCCGACGTTTATCGGAGACTCCCTTGTGGAAGGCATTCGTGCATCTGAGCGGAAAATCCACGGCTTTTCCCGTCCGGACGCCGTTCTTTCCGGCGTGGAAGCGCGTACCTCGTCACCGGTCCGCATTGTAAGAAATGAAACGCTCGAAAGTTCGTCGCTTACCGGTCTTTACCCGTGCGGAGAGGGCGCAGGCTATGCGGGAGGCATCACTTCCGCAGCCATGGACGGATTAAAAACGGCAGAGGAAATTGCAAAAAAAATATATGAATTTTTCATAATTCCTATACATCTGCGGAAAGTTGTGCTAGAATGATGGGTGATTCAAACCAATGTATTCCATGAAAATTCCCGGAAGAGTGGTGGGAGGAATACATGAGAAAAAATGGATTACGAAACCTGCCGACGATGGAACAGCCATATGAAAAAATGCCTGGAAAACGGCCCGGAAAGCCTTTCCGACGCGGAGCTTCTGGCTGTCATTTTACGATGTGGGGCAAGGGGAAAAACATCCCTGGAGCTCGCAAGAGAAATTCTTTCCCTTCCCGGAAAAGAGGAGGGCCTGTTAGGACTCTATCACTGTACAAGACAGGAACTTCTGCAGATCCGCGGAGTCGGGGAAGTAAAAGCGATCCAGCTCCAGTGCATCGGTGAGCTTTCCAAACGAATGGCCGCGGCCGGAGCAAGAAAAGGTCTCTGCTTTCATGATCCGGCTTCCATTGCGGATTATTACATGGAACGTCTCCGCCACGAGGATCAGGAGGTTCTTCTCTGCATGATGCTGGACACAAAAATCAGCTTCTCGGAGAAAAGGAAATCACAAGAGGAACGGTCAATGCGACGATGATTTCGCCGCGGGAGCTTTTTTTCTTGCGGCACTGCAGTTCCGTGCGGTTCATATTCTGCTGGTTCACAACCATCCAAGCGGAATCCCGGAACCAAGCGGTGACGACATTACCGTGACACGGCAGATCCGGCGGGCGGGCGAAATGCTCGGCATTACCCTGCTGGATCACATTATTATCGGGGATCACTGTTATACCAGTATGCTGGAACAGGGAATCTGATCCCGAAAATCCGAGGCAGAAATGCCCAAAGGAAGGGAACAAGTTAAAGGAGCACGATGCAGATTCGAAATGTATACGGCATAGACCTTGGCACCAGTACCGTCAAAATCTATGACCTGAAGAAAGACACAATCACAAAAGAAAAAAATATGATTGCCATACGCAACCGCGAACAGGTGATTGCCGTTGGAAATTACGCATATGAAATGCACGAGAGAACGCCTTCCAATATCGAGGTAATTACCCCCCATGAGCAACGGACGCATTGCGAATGTATTGATGGTAGAAGCCGTTTTGCACACGCTTCTCCACCGCTGTACGCGCCACATGGGATACCGCCCGGAGCTGTATTTTTCAGTTCCCTGCGATATGACAGAGATTGAACGGCGTTCTTATTATACGATTGCACATAAGGGAGCCTTAAAAAACTGCCGCATGTATCTTGTGGATAAACCAATCGCGGATGCGCTGGCACTTGGCATTCCGATCAACCGCACGAAGGGTTCCATGATTGTCAACATCGGAGCGCAGAGCACAGAGATTTCTGTTATCGCCAACGCGAGAGTTATTTTTTCCAGAATCATCCCGGTAGGCGGAAAACAGTTCAACGAATCGATATGCAATCTGAACCGCCGCAAAAACAATTTCCAGATTGGCTCCAAAACAGCCAAACGTGTCAAGATTGCGCTGGCGGATCTTGGAACAGACAAAAAAGAGGCGCGGAAGGTGCGCGGCGTAGATGGTGCATCCGGTCTTCCAATGGAAGGGATCATTACTTCTTCCCTCGTAAACGAAGCACTCCTTTCCGGTGTTAATGAGATCGGCGAGGAAATCAGCATGCGCTGGAGCGTACACCGCCGCAGATCCACGATCATATCCAGAAAGAGGGTATTTATATCACCGGCGGAAGCACAAGGATTCCGAACATTGACCGCTATCTTTCGAGACAGCTCGGCTGTCCGGTGCAGCTTTCCCAGTATTATGACCTCTGTACCATCTGTGGGCTCAAGGAACTGATCACGCACGATGCGCTGCATCGCTGGGCTTACACGGTAAATAAAAAGAAGTAAATCTATCAAAAAGGACCCGCTATGAATAAGAAGAAAAATTTCAGCTAAAAAGCAAACATTTACTTTTCATCATGACGTTCCTGTGTCTCTCCGGCATTTTAGGCAGTGCAGCAGACAAAATGCCGGTCACGCCGATCCGGGAAGCCGCAGGCTTTGTGATCATCCCGTTTCAGAACGGAATTAACCAGATCGGTGCGTATTTGACAGACTGTCTGACCGGTTTCCAGAACGTCAAAAAAACTGTCTGCCGAGAAAGAGGAGCTTGAACAGAAGGTCACGGATCTGACTGAGGAAAACAATCAGCTTGTACAGGAGCAGCAGGAGCTGCAGCGTCTTCAGGAGCTGTATCAGCTGGACCAGTCCTACTCGGAATATGAAAAGTAGCAGCACAGGTCATCTCAAAGGATCCGGGCAACTGGTATGATACCTTTATGATCAACAAAGGATCAAATGACGGGATTCAGAAAGATATGAACGTTATTGCAGACGGCGGCCTTGTTGGACTTGTTGAGGAGGTAAGTTCCAATTCCGCTACTGTCCGCTCTATCATTGATGACTCCAGTTCCGTGAGCGCCATGACAGCATCTACCTCGGATACGTGTATTGTATCGGGTGATCTGCGCCTGATCAGCGACGGAAAGCTTGCCTTTTCCCAGCTGAATACAACCGACACGGTAGCTGACGGCGAAAAGATTGTGACATCGAACATCAGTGATAAATACCTCCGCGGTATTCTGATCGGCTATGTCAGTGAAATCACCGAGGACTCCAATCACCTGACGAAAAGGGATACATCATTCCTGTTGTGGATTTTCAACATATTCAGGAAGTTCTCGTGATCAAAGAATTAAAACAGCAGGGAGGAGAGTAAATGCGCAGAAAAATCACGCTTGCCTTTCTGATTCTGGCAGCTTTCCTGTTACAGACAACTGTATTTCAGTATTTTCAGATCGCGTCCGTAACGCCGAACCTTCTTCTGATTCTGACGTCCGCCTTTGGGCTGATGCGCGGAAAAAAGAGGGACTGATGGTCGGATTTTTCAGCGGTCTGATGATTGATCTGTTCTACGGCAGCCTGTTTGGATTTTACGCACTGCTCTACATGTATATCGGTTATCTGAACGGCTTTTTCTGCAAAGTCTTCTATGACGATGATATTAAGGTACACATTGTGCTGGTCGCTGCCAGCGATCTTGTCTACAGTCTGCTGATGTATGTGCTGCAGTTCCTGCTGCGCGTGCGCCTGCACTTTTTCGATTATCTGGCGCATATTATTCTGCCGGAAATGGTATACACGGTAGTGCTCTCCATTCTGCTTTACCGGCTTTTATTTATCATCAACCGTAAACTGACCGAAAATGAAATGGAAGGACAACAGTCGCCATGGCTAAGAAGATAAGAAAAAACTTTTCCGCAGACTCGGTGAAAACCGCACCCTATTGCTTGGTGTGGTTTTCCTTGCTATGTTTGCCGTCCTGATCGGAAGACTTTTTTATCCTGCAGGTGGTGCATGGAGAAGAGTATGCGGATAATTTTGAACTGCAAATCACAAAAACCAGAACCCTTGAGAGTACAAGAGGAAATATTTATGACCGGAACGGAAAACTGATCGCTGGAAATAAGGTTTCCTACCCGTAACCATCGAGGATAACGGAACGTACAACACGACAAAAGAACGTATTCTCTCTCTGAACGCAGAACTCTATCGTCTCTGTAAACTGATTCGTGCAAACGGAGACTCGATTGACACCAGCACCTTCCCGATAGTGGATGAGAACGGTGCGTTTGTTTTACAGGTGAAGAGGGAACGATCCGCGACCGTTTCCGTGCAGATATTTATGGACAGAAGAAAATCGACGATATGACGGCAGAACAGAAGAGTTCCAGTGCCGAAACGCTGATGACATTTCTTGCCGGACCGGACGGCTTTGGCCTGGATGCCTATTCTGACGATGAAAAATATGCATATTCTGCCAAAGATTTTGAAGAGTATGGTCTTCCATACCAGACAGACGAATCCGGAAATGCGGTCCTTTCTCTTTCAAATCAGGAGCGTCTGGAAATTCTGGTGATCCGCTATAAGATGAAACAGACGAATTATCAGAAGTATGTCCGCGTGACAGTTGCTTCCGGCGTCAGCAGCAATACAACTGCATCGATTGCAGAGAATGAAGATGTTCTACAGGGTGTCAGCATTTCGGAAGATTCCGAGCGTGTATATTATGACGGAAAGTATTTTTCCTCTCTGATCGGTTATACGGGCCAGGCGTCCTCAGACGAGCTGACAGAACTGAATGAAGAGCTGAAGAGCCAGGGAAAAGAAGAAACGTATTCCACGGAATCCATCGTCGGAAAATCTGGTTTGGAACAGTATATGGAGACAATCCTTCAGGGAACCGACGGATCAGAAGAGATTATCGTTAATAACGTCGGAAAAGAGCTGGAAACGGTAGAGGGATCCCTGGTTGAGCCAAAACAGGGAAATAACGTCTATCTTTCGATTGATTATGACCTGCAGATTGCGGTATATAAAATTCTGGAACAGAGAATTGCCGGCATTCTGAAACAGTATCTGAGTGATGTAAAATCCGTTTATACCTCAACACTTGCCAATACGGATGCCGTTCCGATTCCAATTTACGATGTATACAATGCACTGATCGAAAACAGCACGATTGATATTTCCCATTTCTCGGCGGCGGATGCCACGGAGCGTGAGCAGCGGATCTATGCACTGTTCCAGCAGAAGCTCCAGCAGGTGCTTGCTGAGATTACGCAGGAACTGACCGTTGAAACAGCAACCGTTTACAACGAACTCAGCGATGAAATGCAGGAATATGAGACCTTCATCGTGGATAAGCTGCTTTCCAGTACGATGGGTATTCTTTCTTCAACAGCAATTGATGAGAAAGACGCCACCTATCAGGCATGGAATGACGGAACGATTTCTCTTCGTGATTACCTGACGTATGCGGCAAGCCAGAACTGGATTGATGTCTCAGCACTGACGCAGGATGATGCCTACCTGGATTCTCAGGAGGTTTATCAGAAGCTGACGGAGGTTATTCTGGACCGTCTGGCAAGCAATACAACATTTGCAAAAAGATGTATCACTATATGCCGCTGCAGGATATGCTCGATGGCTATGATATCTGCAATCTGATGTATGATCAGAACCTTCTGACGAAAGAGGATGACGATTATGCCGCTTATGTTGCAGGAAATATGACACCGTTCCAGCTTCTGTCCGATAAAATCGCCAAACTGGAAATCACCCCGGCACAGCTTGCACTCGATCCGTGTTCCGGTTCTGCTGTCATTACGGACCCGAATACCGGTGCTATTTTAGCCTGTGTTTCCTATCCTGGCTATGACAACAACCGCCTGGCAAACCAGATGGATACCGCATACTGGGCAAAATTGAATACCGATGAATCCAGCCCGCTGTACAACAAAGCAACCCAGCAGAAGACGGCTCCTGGTTCCACCTTTAAACCGCTGATAGCGGTTGCCGGATTAAGCGAAGGCATAATTACTCCGACCAGTACCATCAACTGCAACGGTCTGTTCGGGGAAGGACTTGTCAACGAATCTGACTATGTCCACTGCCATCAGTTGAGCGGCCACGGAGATCTGAACATTGTCGGTGCCATCCAGAACTCCTGCAACGTGTTCTTCTGTACGCTTGGATATCGTCTGGGACTCGATGAGAACGGCACCTTTACACAGAAGCGCTCTCTGGAAATGATCCAGAAATATGCCGATATGTTTAAGCTGGATGAAAAGACTGGAATCGAAATTTCGGAAACCGATCCGAATGTAACCGATTCCCTCCCGATCCCTTCCTCGATTGGTCAGGGTACCAACAACTATACGACGACACAGCTTGCACGCTATGTCACAACGATTGCAAATTCCGGTACGGTTTATAATCTTTCCCTTCTGCAGAAAGCAACGGATTCGGATGGCAATGACATCGATATGGGCGCAGATTTCGGCCCGACGGTAAATTCAGAAATGGATGTTGATTCCAACATCTGGGATCTGGTACACGAAGGCATGCGAAAAGTAATCAGCGTATCCAATGCGACTATTTTCCCGGAATCCTGGCCGGTAGAGCTTTCCGGAAAAACCGGTACCGCGGAGGAAGACCATACACGTGCAAACCATGGACTGTTTATCGGCTTCTCTCACTATGAGAGCAGAGACGATATTGCTCTTGCCGTCCGCATTCCGTTTGGATATTCTTCTATGAACGCAGAGTTGGTAGCTAAGGATATCTTAGATTATTACTATGGCCTCTCAGACGATATTCTGTCCGGTCAGGCAAACTCCAACGGTGTTGCAAGCGTGAGAGCAGACTAAGGAATTTTTCCGGCAGAAACGAAGCCTGGGAAGAAAGCTGCAAAAGAGAAAGGATGCGTTTTTAAACAAAGGTTTGACGCATCCTGCGGCATGAAAATGCAGAACAGTTTTCAACAAGGAGGTTCCAGATGAGTGAAGTCATTGTAATTACATCAGGAAAAGGCGGCGTCGGAAAGACGACAACCGCAGCAAATATCGGAATCGGGCTGGCACAGCTTGGAAAGAAAGTTGTGATGGTAGATACCGACATCGGTCTTCGAAACCTGGATGTCGTGCTCGGCCTTGAAAACCGGATTGTCTACAATCTTGTGGATGTTGTGGAGGGCAACTGCCGGATGAAGCAGGCGCTAATCCGCGACAAACGGTACGAGCAGCTCTACCTTCTCCCGTCTGCCCAGACGAGGGACAAGACAAGCGTAACGCCCGAGCAGATGAAAAAACTCTGCGATGAATTAAAACAGAGCTTTGATTTTGTTCTTCTTGACTGTCCGGCAGGCATTGAGCAGGGATTTGCAAATGCAGTTGCCGGTGCCAATAAGGCAATTGTTGTGACTACGCCGGAGGTTTCGGCCATCCGGGACGCGGACCGCATCATCGGCCTTCTGGAGGCGCAGGATCTGAGGGATATTTCTCTTGTCATCAATCGTATCCGGCCGGATATGGTAAAACGCGGTGAAATGATGTCGGTGGATGATGTACAGGAAATTCTTGCTGTTCCGCTGCTCGGCATTCTGCCCGATGATGAGCAGGTAGTAATCGCCACCAACCAGGGCGAAGCGATCGCTGGAAGCGGTTCCAAGGCAGGAGAAGCCTTTACGAATATCAGCCACAGGATCCTCGGGGAGAGTGTTCCCTACTTGGATCTTGACAGCAAAAGGGATTTTTCCGCCGCGTATTCGATAGGAGGGAACTGGTATGGGTTTATTTTTCAGGCAGAAAGCCGCACTCCGGCCTCGTTGCAAAAGAACGTCTGTCCAATCTTTTAATGGCAGAACGTCTGAACTGTTCTCCGGCATCGCTTCAGATGCTGAAAAATGATCTTTCTGCTGCTGCAGGAAAATACCTTATCGTTGAGGCGGATGAAATTTCCGTCACCATTACACAAACAACCCCTGTCATACTGACAGCGAAAATACCATTGAAAAGAAACGAGGAGTATCATGTTAAGACGATATAAGCTGAAAAATTATAATTTCCGGCTGGTCATTCTTCTGATTGCCATCAGCATCATTGGTGTGCTTCTGATCGGAAGTGCAGACAGTGCAGACCAGAAAAAACAGGCCATCGGAGTCGTATTGGGCGTAGTCATCATGATTATTGTCTCTTTGCTTGACTATAGCTGGCTTCTGAATTTTTTACTGGGTTCTTTACATCGGAAATCTGATGATGCTTGCGTTCTTTATCTCGGCGGTTCTACCGCAAAAAACACGTTTGGTGCGACCCGTTGGATTCAGATCGGAAGCTTTCAGTTTCAGCCGACCGAGCTGTCAAAAATCTTTCTGATC
>VOFC01004455.1_pt1 | contig 39062 bp, 60 predicted proteins | sample 5384161 | NCBI WGS metagenome assembly VOFC01 (sample SAMN12384722, study PRJNA508395) | human gut metagenome | isolation source: healthy gut B | host: Homo sapiens
TTTATCAATACTCAGTAAATCAAAAAGCACAATATACAAACGAATATAAAGCTTTATTAGAGCCTTTAAAAAATACTTCAAAGTTGAACGAAAAGGCTTTAAAACCGCTTTAAACGCGTTAGAACACGATTTTTATAACGATATCGTAAAGCGTCAAACGGTTTATGAAAAGCCAATCGATTTTCATATGGCGGTAGATTATCCACCTGCTTATAATGATTTGCGATTGTTGTTTTTTATAATTTTCCGCTCATGAACGTATACAATCAAACGTTCTTTAATGCGTGGGTAGAAGAAGTACCTCCTGTACCGACAAGTAGTGTTGACGGCGGGGCTGAAAAACGGTCACTAGAAATACATTGATTGATAAGTGGATTGAAGAAATAAACAATGCTGCTTACGATGAACTAGAAAAAGAAGATTAACGATTTAATCGATTGGCTTGAGAATTGTTCTAGCGACGCCGGTATGGTGCTTTAAGGTGACAAAAAAATGTAAAGCCAGCGTCTTGAGGCGCTGGCTAGTAACATGGGCTTATAGTTTCTACTCAAACCACCAGATAAATTGGTGGTCCTGATTTTTTTTTCAATTGTTAGAAGGCTTTTCCTTATTCCATAAAGGCATTCGGAGAAAGCACAGTGCCGTCATCAAAGACGAGATAAGTTACTTGAATACGGCATTGCAGTTTTTTCGGATTTCTTTCCATCAAGGCCTTATCATCAGGTAGCATTCTGCTTAATTTTTTGCTGTTATTCAAATCTTTTTTTCGCTACCACCGGGAATTTCACCTTGGAAATTTTCTGGATAAGAATAAATTTCTTTATTATTTTCATCAAAAATCATTACGTCATAATACATACGGTTAAGGCGAGGAACAGCACGCGCTTGCCGCCGAGCATACCCTCCCCTGCGAGCGCCTTGAACTTCATGCGGTCGATCTTCTGGCCGCTGCGCGCAGTAGCTCTCCAGCGCACGGAAACCGGCGTTGTGGCGCGTATTGTCGTACTTGCTGCCCGGGTTTCCCAGACCGACAACGAGCCACTCGATCGGCTGCGCCGCTTTTGCGGTCTTTTTCTTCCTCTAATTTCTTGAAAATATCGAATATTGACATGGTTTACTCCGAAAAAATTGACATTCTCTGTCGTTTCTGATATATTATTGACGGACATCGCTTCGCGGTTGGCACTCCTTGTGAAAGGAGTGATGCTTTATGAAAAAATTCGTGAGAATTTTAGTCTGTATCGCCCTTGTGCTTTACATTCTTGTCATAAAAAGCGTACTAACCGCTCGGCTGGTCCCCAAGCGGTTAGTATCTAAATAATTCAACTGCAAAAGGCCAACCGCACAGCGGTGTCCTTCTATCTGTATTATACCCACTCGCCTCCCGTCTGTCAAAGGCGCGGAAGCGGGTGTTTTTTACTCTACGGACAGGATATAATAGTACACCGGCTGACCGCCGTTGATGACCGAGATCTCCATATCCTTGTTTGCCTTGTGAAGCAGGTTTTCGACCTCTGCGGCCTGCTCCTCCGTCACGCCTTCGCCGAAGATCACGGTCGCAAAGGCGCTGTCATCGGAAACCATCTCGCGCACGAGCTTTTTCCAGCACGCTCGTCTCGCGGCCCGCCTGGCGCTGAGCGAAAGCCTGCCCTCGCTGCCGTCGAAAGATACTCGCCCGCATACGTCACGATCTTTTTGCCGTCGAACTCGCTGTCGCGCGCCGCGCTCGGTATGCCCTGCGGAATGGTTTTGGTCGGAACGACGACCAGCTTTTTCTCCTCAGACAGATGAACCGCCTGCTCGGCCGCCATGATGATGTTTTTGTTGTTCGGCAGCACGAAAACGACCTCTGCCGGAACCGAATCGACCGCGCGGATGATGTCATCGGTCGAGGGGTTCATGGTCTGACCGCCCTGAACGACGGCATCTGCGCCGAGATCGGTGAACAGGCTCTTGAGACCCTCGCCTGCTGCGACGGCAACAAAGCCGTACTTTTTTTTCTCTGCCGGCACGATCACGCGCTCCTTCGGCGTGTCCGCCGTGCCCTCGATGACCTTCGCGGTGTGCTGCTCGCGCATATTCTCGATCTTTACCGTGAGGAGCGGGCCGAATTTCAAACCCTCCTCCAGCGCCTTGTTCGGCTGGTCGGTGTGCACGTGCACCTTTACGATGTCATCATCCTCGACCACAACGAGCGAGTCGCCGATATCGTTCAAGATCGCACGCAGACGGCCGACATTGCGCGCCTTGTCCTTGCGTTCCGCGATAAATTCGGTGCAGTATGTGAACGTGATGTCCTCGTCGCGGATCGCCTCGAAGTTCGCCGCCGCCCTGGCCGGCTGCTCGACCGTGCGCTCCTTATGGATGCCGCGCATCGCATCGAGCATTCCCTCTAAGATCGTGATAAAGCCAAAGCCGCCGGCGTCCACGACACCCGCCTTTTCGAGCACTGGGTTCTGATGCACGGTCTCCGCGAGCGCAGCTCTGCCGTGCTCGACGATCGCCGCGAGCACCTGCTCGGCGGAAAGCGAGTCATCTGCCTGACACTGCTCTACCGTTTTCTGCGCCGCAACGCGCGATACGGTCAGGATCGTACCCTCTGCCGGCTTCATGACCGCCTTTGTACGCCGTATCTACGCCCTCGCGCAGCGCAAGCGCCAGATCGCGGCCGTTCGCCGCCTCGGTCTCGCGCAGTTTTTCGCCATGCCGCGGAACAGCAGCGACAGGATAACGCCGGAGTTGCCGCGCGCACCGCGCAGCAGCGCCGAAAGCCGTCGTATCCGCCGCCTTTGCAAGCGTCGGCTCGCTCAGCTTCGCCAGCTCGTTCATCGCCGCCGTCATGGTCATCGACATGTTCGTGCCCGTATCGCCGTCCGGCACCGGGAAAACGTTCAGCTCGTTGATCTGTTCCTTCTGTTCGGTAATGGCGAGTGCGCCCTCGGTCACCATGGACTGAAACAGCGCACCGTTGATTTTCGTATCTGCCATCTAAAAAACTCTCCTAAATTCCCCTTCCGGGTCTTTTTTACCGCGTCGGAGCGCGGTCATTCCGTACCGTTTTACTCTTTTCTGCCTGTCTCAGGCACGGATGCTCTCGACGTAAACGTCTACATTCTTTACATCCACGCCGGTCAGGCGCTCGACATGGTAGCGAACCTCGCTGATGATCGAGCGGCAGACGGTCGCAATATTTACGCCGTGATCGACCGCGATATGCAGGTCGATATTGACCCCGCCGTCGGGCGCTTCGGTCACCTTTACGCCGCGCGACTGGTTTTCGCGTCCGAGCAGATGCGCCAGTCCGTCCGTCATCGAGCGGATGGTCATGCCCTTTACGCCGAAGCAGAGCGAAGCTGCGTAGCCTGCAATGCCGGCGAGAACCTCGGTCGTGATTTCGATATATCCGAGATCGGTCTTGATCGTCATAAAAAACCTCCCTGCGTCTGCTTTCGCATCAAATGATCTTCCGTCTTTTTCGGAACCCATTCGTAGTTTACTATATCATATACTAAATTCACAGAAAATACAAGTACATGCACTGATATTGAACATCCCGCCGGCGGAATGCAGGACAAAACCGTGCGGCAAACGCACAGTTTTTTCTGTTTTTTCTTCAAACAAATGTTTGCATTCACTCGCGAAACACGATATAATAAGGTATAATTCGAACACATGTTCCAACGGTATTGAGAGGGAGACCGCAGCATGAAAAAAAATATCTGATAAACAGCAGAATATTCTTGATTTTATAAACTCATTTTCCATGGAGCACGGCTATCCGCCCTCTGTGCGCGAGATCTGCGCAGAGGTCGGTCTGCGCTCGACCTCCACCGTGCATGCCCATCTGAAAAAAAAACTGCAGGAGGCCGGCTATCTTGAGGCGAGCGACCACAAATCCCGCGCGCTCGCGCCGGTCAGCGGCGCCTCCATGGTGCCGCGCGTGCCCATTCTCGGGCGCGTCACCGCCGGCATGCCGATCCTCGCGGTCGAGGAGCACATCGGCTATGTGCCGTTCGAGCCGGCGGCGAGCGGCGGCAAATACTACGCGCTGCGCATCCGCGGCGACTCGATGATCGGCGTCGGCATCATGAACGACGACCTCGTCATCATCCGTCAGGACGTCGAGGCGCGCGACGGCGACATCGTGATCGCGCTGCTCGAGGACGAGGCGACCTGCAAAACGCTCTGCCTGACGCCGGACGGCGTATGGCTGCGCCCGGAGAACCCGGCGTACCCGCTCATCGACGGCACCGGCTGCCAGATCCTCGGCGTTGTCAAGGCAGTTTACAGAGAATACTAATTAGACTGTCGCGAAACTAACGTTTCGCCGACAATCTGTGTTCTGACTACGCAGAACACGAGTCGTCGAAAGTTCCCATACGGAAACTTTCTCCCTCCAGGGGTATAAAAACCGAGGTACACGCCCCCGGTTTGCTCTCATTGCATAGCTTTCAAGGTTAGAGGCCTACGGGCTATGCGTTTGCCTTGCAAACGCTTTTTTCATACGCGCTCTCGCGCGATTACTATTTTGCGTAAAGAATAGACTGTATCCGCAGATTTCAGCAGGGGAGACATCATGCCAGCCATCACAGACAGCGTACAGTTCGTCAAGGGCATCGGTCCGAAAAAGGTGAAGCTGTTCGAAAAACTGCATATTTCGACCTTGCAGGACGCGCTGGAGACCTATCCGCGTGACTATGAGGACCGCACGCACATCACGCGCATCGCGGACATCGCAGATGAGGACCGATATGCCGTGCGCGCAATTCTCGGCACCGAGCCGAAGGTCAGCCGCATCCGCAAGGGCATGACGCTCGTCAAATGCACAATCTTTGACGAAAGCGGCTCTCTCGGCGTCACCTGGTTCAATCAGCCCTATATCACGGCGCAGCTGCGCGTCGGGCAGGAATATCTGTTTTACGGCAGGGTGCAGGGCTGCGGCCGGGCGCGGCAGATGATCTCTCCGCAGGCGGAAAAAGTCGCGGAAAACGACCAGAATCCCGGCCGTATCGTGCCGGTCTATCCGCTGACCGCCGGTCTGACGCAGCGCGACATGGCGCGCGTGACCGAAGCTGCGCTCGACGCAGTGCCGGGGGACTGGCCCGACCCGCTGCCCGAGGTCCTGCGCGTCAAATACCGCCTTCCGGACGCCGCCGACGCGCTCGCCGCCATCCATCGCCCGAAAAACAGGGAAGATGTGAACGAAGCGCGCCGCCGCATGGTGTTCGAGGAGCTTTTTCCTGCTCTGCTGCGGCCTTCAGCAGCTCAAGGAGCGCCGCCGCGCAGACAGCGGCATTCTGTTCCGCGGGGACCGTCTGGAGGAATTTTTTCGCAGCTCTGCCGTTCGCTCCGACGGGCGCACAGCGCCGCGCCATCATGGAAATCGCGGCGGACTGCGCCTCAGGCCGTCCGATGAACCGCCTCGTGCAGGGCGATGTCGGTTCGGGCAAGACCGTCGTTGCGGCCGCGCTTTGCGCGCTCGCGGCGCAGAACGGCTGGCAGGCCGCCTTTATGGCGCCGACCGAGATCCTCGCCGCGCAGCATGCGGAAACCCCTCGCCCATGCTCGGCAAACTCGGTCTGACCTGCACGCTGCTGACCGGCTCGATGACCGCCGCGCAGAAACGTGCGGCGCTCGCCGCCATCGAAAGCGGAGCCGCGAACGTCGTGGTCGGCACGCACGCCCTCATCCAGCAGAGCGTCGTTTTTCACCGTCTCGGCGCGGTAATTGCGGACGAGCAGCACCGTTTCGGCGTCGCACAGCGCGCAGCGCTGTCCGCCAAGGGCGAGATGCCGCACGTGCTCGTCATGTCCGCGACACCCATCCCGCGCACGCTCGCGCTGATCATGTACGGCGACCTCGACGTATCCATTCTGGACGAGACGCCGCCCGGCAGAAGTCCGGTCGAGACCTACGCGGTAGGGGAGAATATGCGCCGCCGCATCACCGCCTTCATCGAGAAGCAGCTCGCCGCAGGCGGACAGGTTTATGTAGTCTGTCCTCTCGTCGAGGACGGGGAAGGGACAGCAGGCTCAAAAGCGCCGAGCAGCACGCGAAGGATCTTCAGGCGCAGCTGCCGCACCGCCGCGTAGCAGTGCTGCACGGACGTATGAAAAACGCCGAAAAAAAGACGCAGTAATGCGTGATTTTGCGGCGCAAAAGTACGATATTCTGGTTGCGACGACGGTGATCGAGGTCGGCGTGGACGTACCGAACGCGAACCTCATGGTCGTCGAGGATGCAGACCGTTTCGGTCTGTCGCAACTGCATCAGCTGCGCGGCCGCGTCGGCCGCGGTACGCGGCAGTCCTACTGCGTCTTTTTCGGTGCAGACAAGGGCGCGACCGCCCGGGAACGGCTGAAAATCCTCTGTAAGACGAATGATGGCTTTGAAATCGCGCGCGCCGACCTCTCTCAGCGCGGCCCCGGCGACTTTTTTCGGCCGCCGTCAGCACGGTCTCCCGGCGCTGCACGTGGCGGACCTCGCCGCAGACCTCGCGCTCATGCAGAACGCACGCGAAGAAGCAGAGGCGCTGCTCGCAGCCGACCCATCCCTCAGCGGCTGGCCTCTGCTGAAGGAGCGCGTTCACCGCATGTTTGCCGAGCGCGACGACGAAGCGTTTAACTGAAACAGGAGGAAGAAGTTTCCGCACGAGAATTTTCGGACAACTCGTGTTCTGCGAAGTCAGAATACAGCCTGTCGGAAAAACGGGTTTTTGGACAGTAAAAAAGCCCTCGGTTGCATTGCATCAAACGAGGGCTTTTTACTGGATGATTTCCATAGATCCTCTTTTTTCTCAACGGGATACGCGCCGTTGTTTTGTATCAGAATTTCTATAGCATTATTATTTTTTTTTCGCATGGCCTTCAGTTTTTTTCTTTCAACGTTCTGCGAAAGCTGTTGCCTTTGCCGGTGAGAGATCAAACTGCGGTTTTGGTTTTCTCCTGAAATAAGGGGAATGATCATCGTGACTTACGGCATTGGAGTTCGTCCTTTACATTTCATTTAACAGATGGTGTAATTATCCTGCTTTTACGAGTCTCACCCGACTTGATGAATATCAATTCGAGTCTTACACTTTCAAACTTTATATAAATGGGAAAATGTGCGGCCGCATCAGTGTTGTTGTCTGCCTGCCGCCGAAAAAACGTATTGTTCTGCCGCTTTGATATCATCTCCGCGTGCTGCGTTCTTCCTGCTCCACCATGCTCATCAGCATGCCCATCGGCCACTGGGTGCGCAGTTATTCGGCATCTTGCAGGTATCAATCGGATACTGTTTTCTACCATTCGGCGCATCATTTGAGGTTTATGGCCTTTGTTCTTGTTTACGAACCTTACTTTCCCGCTGCCTCGATCCGTGTTCACCGTCAGTCGTCATTCCGGATATTTCATAAAGGGGATCGCTTCCCCAAAGCTGCCGTGCGAACTTTGGTCAGAAACCGATCGCGCTTTTCAGGCGGTTCGTCCGTGTAGTCTGGAACCCGCGTTCTTTTTTAATAGCTATCACCTTGATCGTTTCGGTCACAGCGTCCTGGCGAGCCTCGTAAGCTTGCAGGATATTTCTTCTGTTACCATTGGACTCACCTCTTTCAAAAGATTTGGCTTTCGCCATCTGTTCAGAAAAGTTTCTGGCGGGTGTCGCCCGGGCCTGTGAGATAGGACTTTCGGCTTTGGGTGTTTGCCCTTTCCTTTTCTGTGACCTAATAATATCATCAATTCTGCACAACGTCAAGCGTTTTTGCATAGTTTTTCTTTGCATAATGCACTAAATATTCCGACCATTTTCGTTGTATTTTACTCTTTTCTTTGAAGCCGCAGTTTGCTATAATGATATTGTTAGGCGTTGTATAGACAGACGCCTGCATATCAAATATCCACGAAGTGCAGGGGAGCCGCTCGGCTCCCTTTTTTAAGGAGGCTGCAACATGAGTGTTTTCAGTTTTTACATGCCGACCCGGCTGTTTTTCGGCAGCGGCGCGGTGGGCAAGCTCTCGCGCGTGCGCGTCTGCCCGAGGGCCGCGGCCTGATCATCACGGGCGGCTCGTCCACGACAAAGCTCGGCTATGTGACGAAGGTCGCCGGCATTCTGAAGGAAGCCGGTCATGAAACGCTCGTTTACGACAAGGTAAAGCCCAATCCGACCATCGAGGGCGTGCGCGAGTGCGCGTCGCTCTGCCGCAGCGCGAAGATCGCGTTCGTTGTCGGTCTGGGCGGCGGTTCGTCCATCGACACCGCGAAGGCCGTCGCGATCATGGCGACCAACGACGGCGACTGGTGGGACTACATCCACGGCGGCACGGGCGGCGGCAAACGCATGGCGAAGGACGGTCTGCCCTTGTCGCGATCCCGACCACGGCCGGCACCGGCACCGAGGCCGACCCGTTCACCGTCATCACCAACGGCGAGGAAAAGATCGGCGGCGGCGGCGAAAATGCTTCCCGGCGGTTTCGATCGTCGATCCGGACTTTATGATGACCGTTCCGCCGCATCTGACCGCATATCAGGGCTTTGACGCCATTTTTCCATGCCGCAGAGGGCTATCTCGCCTCGACCGCGACCCCGATGAGCGATATGTTCGCGCTTCAGGCGATCGAGCTGATCGGCAGGTCGCTCGCAGCCGCCGTCAGGGACGGATCGAACGCCGAGGCGCGCGCGGACGTTGCGCTCGCCAACACGCTTGCCGGTTTTGTCGAAACGCTGTCCAGCTGCACGGGCGAGCACGCCATCGAGCACGCGCTCAGCGCGTTCCATCCCGACCTGCCGCACGGCGCGGGCCTTATCATGATCTCGAACGCCTACTGGAAGCGCTTTGCCGAGGTCGCGGGCGCACGCATGGCGGCCATCGCGCGCGCGATGGGCAAGGCTGACGCGACCCGTCCCGAGGACTTCCTTGCGGCGCTCGTGGAGATGCAGCAGGCCTGCGGCGTTGATACGCTGCGTCTCGCAGACTACGGCGTCAGGGAAGAGGACTGCGGAAAGATCGCAGAAAACGCCGTCGTTACAATGGGCGGCCTGTTCCGCGCCGACCCGCGCAAGCTCGAATCCGGCGAGATTGAGGACATCATCCGCGAATCCATCTGATCGTTATCGAAACCGCAGAGGAATTCCGTCCTTCTGCGGTTTCCTTCTGTCCGCTCGTCGGTGCAGCGCACTTTTTCGCGTTAGAAACCGCTAATCCCGTTAGCTTTTTGCTACTTTTTCGTTAGCATATGCTACTTTTCGCCGTTCTGACTTTCTTTGCGCGGACGGTTGTGCTAAAATTGGGAGAAATCCGGAAACGGAGGTTCTGTCTCCATGCAGAACGTGTTATACTACTTCATCGCAGTCAGCGTGATCGGCGCTGTCGTCTGTATTTACGACAAGCTCGCCGCGGCGCGAGGCTGGAAGCGCGTGCCCGAGCGCACGCTGTTTTTCTGGGCGCTCGTCGGCGGCGGCCCGGGCGTCTTCGCCTGCATGCTGCTCATCCGCCACAAGACCCTGCACCGCGTTTTCATGCTCGGCATTCCGGCCGTTATGGTGCTTCAGGCTGCGATCGTAGTCGGGATACACCATATTTTTTGCGAGGGGATTTTTTATGACAAAGGCACTCATTCGCCTTTTTATCAAAAAAACGCGGAGGACACCCGCTCGGCCGCTGTGCGTGAACAGTACGGCATTCTTTCCGGCGCGGTGGGGCTTGCGTGCAATCTGTTCCTGTTCGCGCTCAAGCTGACCATCGGTCTGGTGACGGGCGCGATTTCCATTGCCGCCGATGCGTTCAACAACCTGTCCGACGGCCTTTCCTGCATGATTTCCATCGTTGGCTTCAAGGTCGCGAACCGCGAGCCGGACGCCAAGCATCCTTTCGGCTACGGCCGCACGGAGTACATCGCCGGCCTGATTGTTTCGTTCATCATCCTGCTGGTCGGCTTCGAATTCTTCAAAACGTCGCTCGACCGCATCATTCATCCGTCCGCTGTCGCGTTTTCCGCGCTTCTGACCGGCATTCTGGCGGTCTCCATGCTCGTCAAGCTGTGGATGGGGCTGTTCAACACCACGCTCGGCCGCCGCATCGACTCGCCGGTTCTCATCGCGGCCGGTCAGGACAGCCGCAACGACGTAATCACGACCTCGGTCGTCGTACTCGGCATGGTCGCGGGCCGCTTCACCCCGCTGCCGGTTGACGGCTATGTGGGCATTCTGGTCGCGGCGTTCATCATCTGGTCGGGCATCGGCATCGCGCGCGATACGGTAGCGCCTCTGCTCGGCGAGGCCGCCGATCCGGTCATGGCGAAGAATATCGAGCATATCGTGCTCGACTCCGAGCACATCGTCGGCGTTCACGACCTGATCGTTCACAACTACGGTGCAGGCCGCGCCCTTGCCTCTCTGCATGCCGAGGTACCGAGTGACAGCAATTTTGTCGCCGTACACGAGGAGATCGACGAGGCAGAGAAGCGCGTCTGGCAGCAGACCGGCGTTTACCTCGTCATCCATATGGACCCGATCGACGTCAACGACGAGCACATCAATGCGCTGCGCGAGCAGGTGGACGGTGTGCTGCGCGGCATCGACGAAAAGCTCTCCATGCACGATTTCCGCGTTGTGGACGGCGAGCGGCAGATCAATCTGATCTTTTGATGTTGTCGTGCCGTTCAGCTACGACGATGAGGGTAAACGCAGGCTGCTCATGACGATTTACGACGATCTCAAGGCGATCGACCAGCGGTTTAACCCGGTGGTGACGCTCGATCACGCGATGTGAGGTTTTCTGCCCTGAGAGGGCAGGAGGGCTGCCAGCCGGCAGCCGGGGGAGTGCCGCCGTCTGGCGGCGGAGACTGCCGGTGCCCACCGGCAGGGGCAAAAGGGGAAAGGACACCAATGGTTTCCTTTCCCCTCTTGACTCCCCTGACCTTCCTTTGGCCGTCGCATCGGAGATGCTCGGCTAAAAACGAAGGAGAGCACGGATTTTTGTCTGTGCTCTCCTTTTTGCGTTATGCGAGGATTTTGGCTTCCGTGATTTGCCGCGCATATCAGTGCGCGGCCAGCCGGTGCAGATTGGATAATTTAGCGCTGCGAGTAGTTTGGGCTAGCAGCTCAAATAGCACAATGCGCAGCGTCTTTTATCTTCTTTAGTCCTTATAGAATGCCCCAAATCCCTTATACGCCATATAAAGGTCAAGTTTCGCGATGCACTCGAAGGGTGCGTGCATGGAAAGGACCGGAACGCCGGCGTCCACGGTGTCAATATTGCGGTTTGCGAGGTACATCGCGACCGTACCGCCGCCGCCCTGATCGACACGGCCGAGCTGACCGGTCTGCCAGATGATGCCGGCCTTGTCGAAGATGCAGCGGATGCGCGCCATCAGCTCCGCCGTCGCGTCCGACGTGCCGGATTTGCCGCGTGCGCCGGTGTACTTGACGAGGGCAAAGCCGCAGTTTGCGCGCGCGTCGTTGCGCTTTTCGGAGACCTCCGGATAATTCGGGTCGAAGGCGTTGCACACATCGGCGGACAGGCAGACCGAGTTCTCAAAGCACTCGTCGAGCAGCACATCCTGTGCGCGGCACAGATCGCCCATAAAGGTCTCGAACGCGCGGGACTGCATGCCGGTCACGCCGTCCGAGCCGATCTCCTCCTTTGTCCACGAGCAGGCAGACGCCGGTATGCTCGGGCGTTTCGGTGAGGTCGAACAGGGAAGTTGCCGCCGGATACGAGCAGACGCGGTCATCGTGGCCGTAAGGCGCCGACAAACGAGCGGTCGAAGCCGATGTCGCAGGCGCCAAACGCCGGCACGCAGCACAGCTCGGCGGACAGGAAATCCGCCTCGGTCATGCCGTATTCGCGATTGAGGTGCTCCATAACGGCGAGCTTGATCTTTCTCGCTGCACTTTTCGTCCACGGTTTCGCTCGGGACCGAGCCGACGAGGATATTGAGGCCCTCGCCCTTGACGATCTCGGTCGCCTTCCTGCTCATCTGATTTGCGGCGAGATGGGGAAGAAGGTCGGTGATGACGAATTTCGGGTCGCCCGGCTTGTCGCCTACGCGGACCTCGACGCGCTTGACCTCGCCCTTGTCGCAGACGCAGACAACGCCGCGCAGTTCGAGCGGAATGGCAGTCCACTGATACTTTTTAATGCCGCCGTAGTAATGGGTCTTGAAAAAGGCCATGCCGTTGTCCTCGTAGAGCGGCACGGTGCGGATGTCGACGCGCGGCGCATCCAGATGCGCGGCGGTCAGGCGGACGCCCTCAGCGAGGCTCTTCTCGCCGATCACGGCGAGCATGATGCCCCTTGTGACGGTTGATGCGGTAGATCTTGTCGCCGGCCCTCAAGGTATCGTCGCGCGTCCATGCGCGGAAGCCGTGCGCCTCAGCCATGCGGGCGATTTCAACCACCGCGTCGCGCTCGGTCTTGGCCGCATCCAGGAACTTTTTGTAGCTCTCGGCGTAGGTCTGAATGCCCTGCTTATCCTCGTCGGTCAGACGGTCAAAGCCGGTTTTTTGTCATAAAAAGCTGTTCGGAAGTCATAGTTCATTCTCCTTTGCGAAAATCCGAATTACTTCATGAGAATTTGATATAAAGCATCGGTATCCCGGTACAGTGTATCGAGATCGCCGTTGTTTTCGATGATATAGCCGCATTTTTCGCGGTAAAAGCCGTCGCTCGGCTGCGCGTCGATCCGGGCGCGGGCGGCGTCCTCGGTGAGGTGGTCGCGTGCGATAATGCGCGAAACGCGCGCGTGTCATGCGGCGCGAGCACAGCGATGACCGCATCGCAGAAATCGTCCGCGCCCGCCTCGAACAGCGTCGGCGCGTCGTACAGCACGACAGGGCAGGCGCTCTGCGCACGGATGGCCGCGAGCGACGCCGCACGGATATAAGGCGTAGTGATACGGTTGAGCTCCGCGAGCTTTTCCGGGTCGGCGAACACGATTTTCGCGAGCTTCGGCCGGTCGAGCGCACCGTTTTCGTCCGTCACGCCGCCGAACGCCGCGTCCAGTGCGTCAAGCATTGCGCGGTTTTCCGCACAGAGTCCGCGGTAGACCGCGTCCGCGTCCACCCAGCCTGCACCGAGCGAGCGCATCCGCGCCGCAACCGTGCCCTTTCCCGTACCGCTGCCGCCGGTCAAGCCGATGATTTTCATTTGTTTCACTTCCTATTCATCGCGAAAAAATCAGAATCGAGCCGTTTAACAACGTACTGTGTCTCAACCGAAACGCCAACATTATGTTCAATCATCAGTTTTGCCAAACGAATACCATCTACCAAAACAATATTATTCCGGCTTTGCGCATATTCTATCGCATCGTCCGAAAACGTGCCGTAGTAATGAACAGACCATGCACGGTTCCATTCGGTAATGCACCATAAAATTTCTGCAATTCCGGACGTCCAACGGCGGTATTTAAATCCCATCGTTTCGCCTGGATGTAAATTTTATCAAATCCCAATTTATCCTGACGAATGACACCGTCTATCCCGCCATCGCGTGATTGATGGTTCGTTTTACTTAATTCCAGCTCCGAAACGCCGTAGCCCATTTTTTTCCAGAAGATGAGATACCAGCCATTCAAAAACTCGGCATACATCTCATCATACTTCGGAACGGCCATCGTTACACCTCAACAACCGAGAACCCCGCTGCTTTCTTAATCCGGTTTGCGACGGCGAGGCCGAGCCCTTCGTCCGAAGGGCACTGCGCCCAGATTTGCTGAACGCCGGTATCGTCGAACGCGCGCAGGCGGTCGAACACCTCACGCGCCTGCGTGCCGAGGTCATTCTTCGAGCCGAAGCATTCGACCACGCAGCCGGGGAAGCAGTCCCGGTATTCATCGAAGCACATCACGCCGGTCTTTTTCGCCAATATGCTGCGCGATATACGCTGCGGTCTGTGCCGAGTCGCCGCGCACGACCGTTACCGGCGCTGGGCGCGTAATGGCGGTATTTCATGCCCGGAGCGGACACCTTTACGTCGTCGCCGATTTTCTCGTAAAGCGCACGGTCCACATCGACCTCGCCGAGCACCGAGCGCAGCTGTTCGAGCGTAATTCCACCCGGACGCAGCAGACGCGGCCGCTCAAGCGCGAGCGTGATGACCGTGCTCTCCACGCCGACGCCGCACGCGCCGCCGTCCAGCACTGCCGCGATCTTGCCGTCCATGTCGCGCATGACGTGCGCGGCCGTCGTGGTCGAGGGGCGGCCCGAGGTATTCGCGGAGGCGCGGCGAGCGGTACGCCGCTCTCGCGGATGAGCGCGCGCGCCATCGGGTGCGACGGCAGGCGGATGCCGACCGTATCAAGGCCGCACGAGACCTCGTCCGGGATGCAGCCGCCCTTGGGTACGATCATGGTCATCGGGCCGGGCCAGAACGCCTCGGCGAGCTGTTTTCGCCTCGGGCGGCACCGCCGGGCACAGGTCGTAAATCTGCTCGAAATCCGCGATGTGCACGATAAGCGGATTGTCCTGCGGGCGGCCCTTGGCGAGGAATATCTTCTTCACCGCCTCGCCGTTCAGCGCGTTCGCCGCAAGGCCGTACACGGTTTCGGTCGGCATGCCGACCACCTCGCCCGCTCGGATGAGCGAAGCCGCGGTTTTTATGGCGTTTTCATCGGTTTCCGGGGTCAAAAGAGTTGTTTTCATGTATTTCCACTTCCATTTATGGTAGTATTTCAGTCTGTCGATAAAGTCCATTTGCCCGCGCCAAACAGCACTCGCGCGGCAGCGCGCATGAACACAGATCGTCGGCGAAACGTCAGTTTCGCGACAGTCTCACGCTTCGCTCTGCTGCCGCAGCTTTTTCCGCCGTGTCCGCTGCGATGAGTGCGTCAAGGATCTCGTCCATGTCGCCGTTCAGGAACTGGTCGAGCTTGTAGATGGTCAGCTTGATGCGGTGGTCGGACACACGGTTTTCCGGGAAATTATAGGTGCGTATGCGCTCAGAACGGTCGCCCGTGCCGACCTGACTTTTGCGGTCGGCCGCGATGGCGGCGCGCTGCTTTTTTCTACCTCGGCCTCATACAGGCGGCTTCGCAGCACGGACAGCGCCTTTTCCTTGTTTTTGTGCTGGCTGCGCTCGTCCTGACACTCGACAACGGTATTGGTCGGGATGTGCGTGACGCGGATAGCGGACGAGGTCTTGTTGATGTGCTGGCCGCCGGCGCCGGACGCGCGGAACGTGTCGATGCGCAGATCCTTCGGGTCGATATAGAAGTCAAGCTCCTCCGCTTCGGGCAGCACGGCCACCGTTGTGGTCGAGGTATGCACGCGGCCCTGACTCTCGGTCTCTGGCACGCGCTGCACGCGGTGGACGCCGCTCTCGAACTTGAGCCGCGAATACACGCGGTCGCCTGCGACGCGGAACACGATCTCTTTATAGCCGCCCAGCTCGGTCTCGGAACGGCTCATCACCTCGGTCTGCCAGCCGCGCCTGTCCGCGTACATCGTGTACATCCGGTACAGGTCGGCCGCGAACAGGGCGCTTTCCTCGCCGCCCGCGCCGCCGCGGATTTCGACATAGATGTTCTTCTCGTCATTCGGGTCCTTGGGCAGAAGCAGGAGCTTGAGCTCTCCCTCAAGCCGCGCGATGTCGCTCTTGGCCTGCTGGAGCTCCTCCTGCGCAAGCTCCTTCATATCCGGGTCGGACAGCATTTCCGTCGCGTCAGCGAGCTGCTGCTGCGCCCGCTCGTATGCGCGGTATGCTTCGACGATCGGCTCAAGCTCGTTCCTTTCACGCAGCAGCCGCGCGGGCAGGATCATCATACAGATCCGGCGCGGACAGGCGCATTTCCAGCTCGTCGAGCCGCGCGGACAGCATTTTCAGTTTCTCAAACATCATCTATCTCCAAATCGTGCAATTCACCAGCGCCCGGTGAGCATCAGTCCCATAATGGAGCAGTACTCCCGGCAGCGCACCGCCGCCCACTGACTGGGGTACGGTGTTTTCGCCGGTACGCCTGCATCGCCCAGACCGGCGTGTGCGAGCAGACGGCGCGCCCGGGCGAGATGGTAGTCATTCGTGATGACCGCGACCGCCGCGTCTTCGGGCAGCAGCTTTTTCGCGTTCGCGATATTCTCGATGGTCGTACTCGATGCATCCTCCAGGATCAGCCGCGCCGGGTCGGCGCCGTGCGCCGTCATGTAGTCCCGCATGGCCTCCGCCTCGGTGCGCGGCTCGTCGCCGCCCTGTCCGCCGCACAGGATGGCGCGGCTCTCCGGATTGGCATTCAGCACGCCGATCGCCGCGTCACAGCGCGCGGCAAGCGCCGCTGACGGCTGTCCGTCCGGATTGACGAGTGCGCCGAGCGTCAGGTAATAGTCCGCCTTTGGCGCGGCCGCCGGGTCGTTTTCCTCGAAATGTACCCCGATGATGCAGATCTGCACGAGCGCAAATGAGAGCACGAACAGGCTGAAAAGCACCTGTCCCACGCGCGCCAGCACGCGGCAGACCCTGTATTTCTCGCGTCCGCGCACCATCAGCCACTCCCCCGTGCAGCCGACTGCGAGCGCGATCAGAAAGATGCCGCCGAACCGCGACGGCTTCCAGAACAGCTGCGGCGCGCCGATGACGGCGAACAGCACCGCAAGCCCTATCCATCCCTTTGCGTTTTTCACTGCATAGCCTCCAGTTCTGCCGCGACCGCTTCCCACTCGTCCATCTTCGCGGCGAGCTTTTCGTCGCAGGTCTCCTTTTTCGGTCATCAGCTCGAGCAGGCGCGACGAGTCGGACGCCGCGTCCACCATCTGCTGCTCCAGTTCGCCCGACTGGGTCTCGAGCTGCGAGATCTCGCGCTCGAGCGTGCTCAGCTGCTTCTGAAGGTTTTTCGTACCGCCCGTGCGCGTCGGCTTTTCAGGCGGCTTCGGCACATCATCCAGCGTCGGGACAGCTGCCTTTTTCTTCTTCGGGACAGGTGCAGCCTCCGCCGCAGGCAGAGCGCCGCCGCCCTTTGCGCGCCAGTCGAGGAACGCGCTGTACGAGCCGATAAAATCGATGAGACGGCCGTTTTTCGAGGTATAGCACGCGCGTTGCAAAGCGCTCGACAAAGTAGCGGTCATGCGAGACGAACAGTAGCGTGCCGTCGAACGCCTCGACGGCCTCCTCGATCCATTCGCGCGAGGCGAGGTCAAGGTGGTTGGTCGGCTCGTCGAGGATGAGCAGGTTGAGCGGATCGTACATCAGCTCGCACAGGCGCAGGCGGCTTTTCTCACCGCCGGACAGCATATCCACTGTTTTCATCTGCGTTTCGCCGATAAACTGGAACGAACCGAGACGGTTGCGCGCCACCTGCATGGAGACGTTCTTGTCGTAGATGAGCGTGTCGATGAGGTTGCGGTGCGGATTGGCGAAATGCACCTGCTGCGGCAGATAGGCCGGCTTGAGGCCGACGCCCTTGCGGATGACGCCGCTGTCCGGCGTCTCCTCGCCGAGCAGGATCTTGAGCATGGTGGTCTTGCCGGCGCCGTTCGCACCGAGCAGCGCGACGCGCTCGCGGTTGCGGATGTTGAACGATACGTTGTGTAATATTTCTCGGCCGTCATAACTCTTTGTAATATCCCGTACCTTGAGCACTTCCTCGGTCTCGTAGTTCGGATCACCGAAGGTAACGGTCATTTTCTTGTCGGTTTTCGGCCGGTCTGTGACCTTCATGCGCGCAATGCGCTTTTCGATAGACGCCGCGCGCTTGGCCAGATGCTCGGTGCCGTGCTCATGCATGGAACGCGCGGTCGCTTCCAGACGTTTTTTTCGGCCAGCTCGTGCTCGTGGTGCTTGAGCTGCTCCTCGCGACGGCGTTCCCGCTCGACCGCATAGTACGAGTAGTTGCCGTTGTAGAAATCGCAGGTGCAGTCGTGGATTTCGATGACACGGTCGCAGCACTGGTCGATGAACCAGCGGTCATGCGAAATGATCATGACCGTGCCGCGGTAGCTCTCCAGATAGCTGCCGAGCCAGTCCACCGCATCCATGTCGAGGTGGTTGGTCGGCTCGTCGAGCAGCAGCACGTCGGTCTGCTCGAGAATAATGCGCGCGAGGTTGATGCGCGTTTTTCGCCGCCGGAGAGCAGACTGAACTTCTGCGAGCGCATCTCCTGCGGAATTTCCAGACCGTTGCACACGCGGTTGATCTCGTAATCGCGATTGTAGCCGCCGAGGATCTCGAGGCGGGTCTCGAGCTGCGCGTAGCGCTTGAGCAGAGAGGCATCGTCCGGCTTGCGCGTCATTTCGTCGGTCAGCTCGTCCATTGCTGCCGCGACTTCGTCCGACTCCTTGAATGCCAGACGGAGGATGTCCTCGACCGTGCATTCGGGCGGAAAGTCCGGCATCTGGTCGATGACGCCCGCCGTGCGGCCCTGTCCGAAGCCGACGTGGCCGCCGTCATAGGGCAGGCGTCCGGTCAGGATGTTGAGGAGCGTGGTTTTCCGGCGCCGTTCGCGCCGAGAACAGCAACCTTTTCGCCCGGCTGTATATCAAAGGAAATATCCTTCAAAATCAGGCGGTCGCCGTAGTATTTGGTCAGGTTCTGTACGGTAATATCAGCCACAGAGGGAAACCCCTTTCATTGCATTCTTATTCAGAATATATTATAGCACAGGATGCACGCAAATAGGAGATAAAAAGCAGGCAAAAAGCAAAAAAGACAGCCGCAATCAAGCAGCTGTCTTTCTCTTTTCGGTTTCAGGCGGAACTCAGCCCTCGTAATCGGCCTCGTTCTCCCAGTTGTGCCAAACGGCCTGAACGTCGTCGTTATCCTCGAGACCATCGAGCAGCTTGCGCATCTGGGCCATATCCTCTTCCTTCTCGAGGGTGATGTAGTTCTGCGGAACCATCTCGACCTGCGCCTCAACGAACTCGTAGCCGAGTTTCTCGAGCGCCTCGCGGACAGCAGAGAAGTCATCCGGCGCGGTGTAGATCTCGAAGGTCTCCTCGTCAGCGAGGAAGTCCTCTGCGCCTGCGTCGAGCGCCTGCATCATGACGGTGTCCTCGTCGAGGTCGCCCTTCTCCATGATGATAACGCCCTTCTTGTCGAACTGCCAGGATACGCAGCCGGAAGCGCCCAGACCTGCACCGTACTTGTCGAACAGGTGGCGAACGTCTGCTACCGTGCGGTTCTTGTTGTCGGTCAGCGTCTCGACAACGACTGCAACGCCGCCTACGCCGTAGCCCTCGTAGTTGTTTGCCTCGTAATCGACCTGACCGTTCGCACCGGAGTATTTGTCGAGCGTGCGCTTGATGTTGTCGTTCGGCATGTTGTTTGCCTTTGCCTTTGCGATGCAGTCGCGCAGACGGGAGTTGAAGTCCGGGTTGGCCGAGCCGCCCTCCTTGATCGCGATCGCCATCTCACGGCCGATCTTGGTGAAGATTTTAGCCTTCTTTGCATCGTTTGCGCCCTTGCGCTTGGCGATGTTGTTCCATTTCGAATGTCCCGACATGTTAAATGTCCCTCTTTCTATCAGCAAATAATATTAAACAATAGTGCTGCGTCATAACACGCACAACAATTTTATCAGCTTTTTGCGCATTTTCGCAACCCCTTGCCGTATATTTTTTCGTCTCTTCCGTGCAGACTATGAGCGAAAACTCAAAGAAGAGGTGAAACACCGCTATGAAACAGAACCGTTATCAGGATAAGCAGAACCAGTCCCAGCAGAATCAGCAGGACCAGTCTCAGCAGAATTCCCAGAACAAAAAGAACGGCCAGCAGCAGGGCTGACCGCTCCGGCGGGTGAACGCAGCAGGCTGCGTTCACCCGCCTACTTATTTTTTTATCATTTTACCGCATGATGAGGTAGGCCGTGTACACGACATACATCGCAGCCATCACCGCGCCCGGCAGGCGGCCGAGCTTTGGCCCTTGCGCGCCGGGAGGTAGAACACGACGCTGATGGCGATGAGGAACAGGCAGTCGATGATCGACGTCGCCTGCACCGGGATAGGCGTAATAACCGCAGAAACGCCGAGAATGAGCAGAATATTGAACAGATTGGAGCCGATTACATTGCCCATGGCGATCTCGTTCTGTCCCTTGCGCGCCGCGACGATCGAGGTGACCAGCTCGGGCAGGCTCGTGCCGATGGCGACGATGGTCAGACCGATGAGCGTTTCGCTCAGACCGAACATGCGCGCGATGCCGGTCGCGCCGTGTTCACCGCGAGCTGACCGCCGAGCACGATGCAGGCGAGGCCGAGCACGATATTGACCCAGATCATGACGGGCGATTTGGTCATTTCCGCCGCCTCTTCCGCCGCTTCCGCCTCCGCCGCTGCGAGCTGAGCGCGGTCGTTCAGCGCCGCCTTAATCTGGCGGCTGAGGATGACGGCAAAGATGACCAGCAGCACCGCGCCTTCCCAGCGCGCGATGACATGATCCGGCGCGATGGCGACGAGCAGCAGCACCGCCGCAAAATGGACAGCGGCCAGTCGCGGCGCAGCAGCATCTTATCCATCACGAGCGGACAGATGACGGCAGAAAGGCCGGCGACAACGAGCAGATTGAACATGTTCGAGCCGACGACGTTGCCGACCGCGATCTCGTTCGCGCCCGGAGCGCCGCCGTGACGCTGACTGCAAGCTCCGGCATGGACGTACCGAAGGCAACGATGGTCAGACCGACGAGCAGGGGCGAGACGCCCATTTACGCGCGAGTGCGCTCGCGCCCTCGACGAATTTGTCCGCGCCCCACACGAGAAGCACGAAACCGATGACAAGCATGACAAATGACAGCATAAACAGTTCCTCCTGTTGTTAGAATACTGCGGACAGGCCGCAGATCGGTAGAAATCGCGCACCGCATAAAAAAGACCTTCATTGCACCCATCTGTGCAATAAAAAGTCTCGCTGCTTATGGTCCGGCACCGGGCGGTTTCCCGCCGGGGATGGCGTTGCCGGCCACGCCCTGTGGCGTGAGCTACTCCCTCTTACACAACTATCATATGCGAAAAGGGCGGATTAGTCAAGCCGAACTTCTCAATATTTGCATATTCTTTACGGCGAGACCGGCGCGAAACCGCCGTTTTGCCGGCGATCTGTGTGCGAACGCGCGTCAGCCGACGCCGTGCAGAATCAATTTGACCGGCAGAGCGGGTTTTACCCCGTAATTTCAGAAAAATTCTTTACAAGGTCTCCGCAAAACGGTATACTATAAGATAGCTGAAAATACAGAAGAAGGAGCATTTCTATGCTGCAATTTGAAGAATACAAGGTGAAACTGAACAACCTCAAGCCGGAGATCGAAGGCCTCGACAAGGCGCTCGGCATCGAGCAGGCGAAGCGCGAGGTAGAGGAGCTCGAGATCAAGTCCTCCCAGCCCGGCTTCTGGGACAACCCGGAGGAGAGCCAGAAGATCGTCTCCCGCATGGGCTCGCTCAAAGGGGCAAGGTCGAGGCGTATGGCAGGATGTGCACGCTGTGCGACGACCTGCTGACCATCTGCGAGATGGCGATCGAGGAGGACGATGAATCCATGCTCGGGGAGCTGGAAATCGGCTACAAGGAGCTGGAGGAAACGGTAGCGGAGCAGAAGCTCGGCACACTGCTCACCGGTGAATACGACAGCCACAACGCGCTCGTATCCTTCCACGCAGGTGCGGGCGGCACCGAGGCGCAGGACTGGTGCGCGATGCTGTACCGTATGTACACCCGCTGGGCGGAGCGCCACGGCTTTACCTACAAGATCATGGACTATCAGGACGGAGACATTGCCGGCATCAAGTCCGCCGACATCCTCATCGAGGGAATCAACGCCTACGGCTTCCTGAAAGGGGCGAGAACGGCGTGCATCGTCTGGTCCGCATCTCCCCGTTCGACGCATCCGGCCGCCGTCAGACCTCGTTCTCGGCTGTCGAGGTCGTGCCGGACATTCCGATACCTCCGCGGACTTCGAGATCAAGCCGGACGACTACGAGATGCAGGTTTACCGTTCGTCCGGTGCAGGCGGTCAGCACATCAACAAGACCTCCTCTGCGGTCCGACTCATCCATAAGGCGACCGGCATTGTCGTTGCCTGCCAGACCGAGCGAAGCCAGCTCCAGAACAAGGAAAACTGTCTGCGCATGCTGCGCCCAAGCTGGTCGAGATCAAGGAGCGCGAGCACCTCGAGAAGATCTCCGACATCAAGGGCGTTCAGCAGAAGATCGAGTGGGGCAGCCAGATCCGCTCCTACGTCTTCATGCCCTATACCCTTGTGAAGGATACCCGTACCGGCTTCGAGAACGCGAACATCAACGCAGTCATGGACGGCGATCTTGACGGCTTCATCAACGCTTATCTGTCTGCTCGCCACCGGTGTGGGAAGGCAGCAAGGGCGGCAATATGTAAGAGACTGTCGCAAAACTGACGTTTCGCCGACAATCTGTGTTCTGGCTTCGCAGAACACAAGTCGTCGAAAGTTCCCATGCGGAAACTTTCTCCTCCAGAAGTAAAAACCGAGGCGCATGCCCTCGGTTTTTTTCGCATTTGCACTGCAAACGCGTTTGAATACGCGCTGACGCGCGAAAAACCCCACCGCACAGCGGTGGGGTTTTGTTTTGCTTTTTAGAAGATTACGACGGTCGAGCCGATCGGAACGTTATCGTAGATCCAGTTGACGTCTTTCTTCTGCATGCGGACGCAGCCGTGCGATACGGGGTAGCCGCTGCTGAAGTCGTATTCCTTGTCCGTATTCGGCGTGCACAGACGGGAATGGAACGCATAGCCGGTATCCGGATAGAAGCCCACGACGACGAACGGTATACGTGCTCGTGGTCCAGCCTGCCTTGAGCTTTGTAGGTGACTCTGGTGACGCCGACCGGGGTCTCGGTACCCGATGCACCCGTGCCGACGACAAAGCTCTTTGTCAGCTTCCAGTTACCCTTGGAGCCGGTAAAGACGTTAACGTGCTGATACGCGCGGTTGATCCAGACCAGATAGTTCGAATTGCTCGAATAGCCCTTGGCGTTGACCCAGGTCTCCTTCTCGTAGGCCTTGTAGTCGTTGTTGACCGCATACGAGGTCGTAGTTGCCGCGGTAGGTCGAGGAGACCAGATTGAGCACGCGTTTTACGTCGCGCTGATAATACCAGTCGTCTGAGTAGTTCTCGATCGGCACGGTCTTTTTCCGCATAAATCTCCTCCGTCTCGCCCGTGGACGGGTTGACGTAGGTCAGCTTGAGACCGGTGGTGACCGAGGTCTTCATGTTCTTCGTGAAGGTGAAGTAGGTGGTATGTTTGGAGACCTTGCCGTTCGACAGCTCAAACTTGTCGTTTGTGAGGCCGGAGTGCGGCTTGCCGTCCTGATACCCCTGTGCCTTGCAGATCTTCGTGCCGTCAACGCCCGAGACGGTCGCCTGAGAAACGAGCGAGCCGCCCGCCGTGACCTTGGTCGGCACGCCGATATTGATCGTTACGTTCTTGATGCCGGCGTCGATATTATCGACCTTGCTGTCGCAGGCAAGCGTAACGTCGCAGCCTGCCGCGCGCAGCTCGAGCGAATTTGCCTTGCCTGTGCCGCCGATGGTCGAGCCGTAGCCTGCCGCGAGCAGGGAATCTACCGTGCTGCTGACCGAAAGGCGGGTATTCTTCGCGCTGCCCTCGATGCTGACTGCACCGACCGAGCCGCCGAGGTTGATCGTATTGCCGCGGCCCGTCACGGTCAGCGAGGTCGCGTCCATGCCGGACAGGTCGATGACGCGGTTGCTCGCGGTGATCTCGATGTTGTCCGCCTTGCCGTTGAAGGAGACATAGCCGCCGTCGCCTGCAATGACGAGATTGCTCGTGCTTACCGTGTCTCCGAAGCTGATGGCCGCGCTGTCAGCCGGGTCTGCGGCGAGCGTGGACATGCCTGCCTGGCCGTCTGCGGTCAGGGTCACGTTGTCGCAGCCCTTGAGCACGATGCGGTTCGGCGTGGAAACATCGGACAGCTTGACGCTATGTACCGGAGCGGAGAAGATGACGTCGCCCGTCAGATTGAGACCGAAAGGTCGGTATCGCCCGAGACAATGCTGCCGCCGGCCGCGCCGGTGTATTCCGAGGAGATATTGCCTGCGATACGGGTGATCATGGTGACAAATTCCGCACGGGTCAGCTTTTTATTCGGTGCGAGCGTGGTCGCGGTATCGCCCTTTGATGATGCCGCTCGCGACGAGAGCCGCCGCCGCCTGACGCTGATCATCGGTCATGGAGCCGGTATCGGTGAAAATGCTCAGCTCGTCTGCGCCCGACTCCGCGCGGTCATAGACGAAGGCGCGCGCGATGTACACGAACGCCTCGGCACGGGTAGCGGCATTGCCGAAATTGCGGCTGTCGTTCGCGTCGATGAGGTTGAGATGGATGGCCTTGCCGAGCTCAGCGGTATACCACTGGTCCTGCTGCGAAGCGGCGAGAGAGGCCGTGCTGTCCTGCTGGGACGCGCCGAGCGCACGGTTGAGGATGGTCAGCGCCTCCGAGCCGCGCACCGGGTCGTTCGGCAGCATTTTGCCGTTCGAGCCCCTTGAGCAGGCCAAGCTCGATGCCCTTTGCGGAGCGCAGACTCCGCCCAGTGACCCTTCATGTCCGCAAATTCGGTGTCGGACGGAGCGGACGGGGTCTCGGCGCTGCCGTGATCGGTGTTGCCGGTATTGTCCGTATCTCCGTCGCCGTCAAGCGGCGTGTCGCTTGCCGCCGGAGCGCTCGAAACAGTGAGCGTGACCGGAAGTGCGCCCGCGTTCAGCAGGAGCGCGTAGTTTTCCGCGACCTGCTCAGTAAAATTGTTCTCGATATTGACGCTGCTGCTGTCGATTTTGCTCGAAATGGTCGGAGAGGCAATGGTCTGTCCGTCCATTTTGATGTACAGCTTTTTGTCGCTGTCGCGGTCCGCGATCGCGGCGGTCGCCTCCTTTGAGGCTCCGGCGGCCCCCTTGTCGTCAGCGTCAGCACGACGCAGCCGGTGCCGTCCTTGCTGCCCCTGGTGCTCGTGACCTGCTTGAGATCCTCGTTCGTCAGCCATACCTTGCCGTCCGCGTCGGACGCGGAAAAAGGCTGCCGGCTGCACGAGATAATCTGCAAGATGGGAGACCTGCACGGAGGCCGGGAGCTCGACGGTGATGGTCGAGCCGTCATCCGCCACGGTCAGCGTGTAATCCTTGTAGCCGAGCGCGTCCAGGCGGCTTTTGAAGATCTCCTTGACCGTATCGCCGTTCGCGCCGGTGAGCGTCTTGTCGGAGGCGAACACGAGCTTGACGCTCTGCGCCTCGGCAGCCGTCGCGACGGCGGCATCCGCCGTACTGTCCGATGCGCCGCTTTCCGCCGCATAAGCAGGCGAAAGCAGCATTACAGCGGCTAAAACACCGCTTAGAATTTGCTTTTTCAATGGAACTATCCCTTTTAATCTCCTGCCGCCGCTCTGACTCTTCCCTGACTTCGCGCCAGCATTCATACTGTTTTCTATTTTACGTTTCCGCCTTTGCATTGTCAAGCCATAGCAGGTTTCAATATCGAAACAAATCAGAACAGAAAAGAGCACCTCTCAACCGAAAGGTGCTCTCGAATGCCGGAAAACAGATTTCCCGATATAATCTTATTCGCCGTCCGTCGTCTCTTTCGGTGGTCTCATCGGACTCCCCCGGCGTTTTCCTCCGCCGTTTCGTCCTCTTCCGCCTTGTCCGTGCGGGCAATCGAGATAACCTTTACGTCCTCGCCGGTACGCATAACGATAACGCCCTGCGAGCCGCGTCCGCATTCGCGGATCTCCTCAACGCCGGTGCGGATGATAACGCCGTCGTCGGTGATGATCATAACGTCGTTTTCGCTGTCTACAACAGCGATGCCGGCCACCAGACCGGTCTTTTCGGTCAGGTTGTGCAGCATGATGCCGCTGACGCCGCGATGATGCACGGTGAACTCCTCGACCGGCGTGCGCTTGCCGTAGCCGTTTTCGGTGACGGAGAGCACATACGCGTCCTTGCGTGCACGCGCCGCGCCGATGACATAATCGCCGTCCGCGAGCTTGATGCCGCGCACGCCGGTAGGTTGCAGTACGGCCCATCGCGCGGACCTCGTTCTCGTCAAAGCAGATCGCCTTGCCGTTGTGGGTCGCGATGAGGATGTTTTTGCTCGCCGTCGGTCAGGCGAACGTCAACCAGTGCGTCATCCTCGTTGAGGTTGAGCGCACGCAGACCCGCGCGGCGGATATTCTGAAGATCGGAGAGCACGATGCGCTTCGCAATGCCCTGACGGGTGACGAAGAACAGGAACTTATCGTCCGCAAACTCCTGAATCGGGAACATAGCGGTGATCTTTTTCGCCGTTTTCCAGTTCCAGCAGGTTAACAATGTTCATGCCCTTAGCCGAACGGCCGGTCTCCGGAATCTGGTAGCCCTTCAGCTTGTAAACCTTGCCGCGATCCGAGAAGAACAGGATCGTGTCATGCGTGGACGCGGTGAAGATGTCCTTCGCGAAGTCCTCCTCGCGGGTGCTCATCGCGGAAACGCCGCGGCCGCCGCGGCGCTGTGCGCGGTAGACCGAGGTCGGCTGGCGCTTGATATAGCCGAAGTGGGTGAGGGTGTACGCGCAGTCCCTGCTCGATGAGGTCCTCGATGTCGATCTCGTCTGCCACATTTTCGATGCGGGTATGACGCTCGTCGCCGTATTTCTGCTTGATCTCCTGCAGCTCCTGCTTGACAACGGCAAGAATGTTCGCATCGCACGAGAGGATTTCCTCAAAGCCCGCGATGCGGCTCTCGAGGTCCTTGTACTCGTCGTTGATCTTCTCCTGCTCCAGACCGGACAGGCGGCCCAGACGCATATCCACGATGGCCTGCGCCTGCGGCTCGTCGAGGTGGAATTCGAAATGCTCCGAGCCGTCCACGATGCCGAGCAGGGCAATCTGGTCGATCCAGAACGGCTCCGCCATCAGGTTTTCCTTGGCTTCGGCCTCATTTTTAGAAGCGCGGATGATGGCGATAATACGGTCGATATTGTCGGTCGCGACCTTGAGGCCCTCCAGAATGTGCGCACGGTCGCGCGCCTTCTTGAGGTCGAAGCGCGTGCGGCGCTCGACAACGTCCTTCTGGAAGCCGATATACTGGTCGAGAATCTGGCGCACCGTCAGCACACGCGGCTGGAGCTTGCCGTTCGCACCCGGCACGAGCGCAATGTGAATCATCGAAATAGTATCCTCGAGCTGCGAATAGGTGAAAAGCTGGTTGAGGATGACCTGCGCGTTGGCATCGCGGCGAATATCCACCACAATCTGCATACCCTCGCGAGAGGAGTGGTCCTGAATATTGGTGATGCCCTCAATGCGCTTGTCCTTGACGAGGTTCGCCATCGCCTCGACCAGACGCGCCTTGTTTACCATGTACGGGATCTCGGTGATGACGATCTGGCTCTTGCCGTTCGGCAGGTCTACGATCTCGGTCTTGGCGCGAACCTTGATCTTGCCGCGGCCGGTCGCATAAGCGGCGCGGATGCCGCTGCGGCCCATGATCACGCCGCCGGTCGGGAAGTCCGGGCCCTTGATGAACTGGCAGATCTCGTCCAGCTCGGCCTCGGGGTGGTCGATGACATAGCAGGTGCCGTCGATGACCTCGGTGAGGTTATGCGGCGGGATGTTGGTCGCCATGCCGACCGCGATGCCGGACGAGCCATTTACGAGCAGGTTCGGGAAGCGGGACGGGAGAACGACCGGCTCCTGACGCTCCTCGTCGAAGTTCGGCTGGAAATCGACTGTGTTTCTTCTTGATGTCCGCCAGCATGTAGTTTGCCAGTTTGGCCATGCGCGCCTCGGTGTAACGATAAGCGGCCGGGGGTCGCCGTCGACGGAACCGAAGTTGCCGTGGCCGTCAACGAGCGGATAATGCAGCGAAAACGGCTGCGCCATGCGCACCATCGCGTCGTAGACCGATGCGTCGCCGTGCGGATGATAGCGGCCGAGCACGTTACCGACGGTCGTTGCCGACTTGCGGTAGGGCTTGTCCGAGGTCAGGCCGTCCTCGTACATAGCGTACAGGATGCGGCGGTGTACCGGCTTGAGGCCGTCGCGCACATCGGGCAGCGCGCGGCCGACAATAACGCTCATTGCATAGTCGATGTAGCTTTTCTTCATCTCGCGTTCGAGATCGACCTGCATGATTTTCTGCTGTTCGTATTCTTGACTCATTAACTTTGCCTCCAGAATTGTTGGCTTTCAGCCGGAAAACGGCTGTATTTTCATCGCTTAGAGGATACTGAGCAGCTCGTCTACCTGCTCCTCGGTCGTCGCCCAGCTCGTCGCCAGACGGATGACCGTATGCTCCGCGTCATATTTCTCTATAAAGCTGTATGCGACCTTGCTTGCCGCCAGTTCGGGCAGCCTGCTGTTTTCGACGATGATAAACTGCTGATTGGTGGGGGGAGTCGATCGCAGAAGCGGTATCCCTTTGCCGCGAGATCGTCGCGCAGTTTGATGGCGAAGCGCACCGCCGGTGCGCAGATTTTTTCATACAGGCCGTCGGTGAACAGGGCGTCGAACTGAACCGCGTTCAGGCGGCCCTTTGCCACCATCGCGCCGTGGCGCTTGACCATGGTCTCGAACTGGCGCGGCATATTGCCGTGCGTGAACACGACCGCCTCGCCGCACAGCGCGCCGCACTTGGTGCCGCCGATGTAGAACACATCGGTAAGGCGTGCGATGTCCGCAAGGGTCACGTCGGTATCTGCCGCCAGGCCGTAGCCGAGGCGTGCGCCGTCGAGGAACAGCGGCATATCGAACTGCCTTGCACACGGCGGAAATGCGCTCCAGCTCGTTTTTCGTGTAAAGCGTGCCGTATTCGGAGGGATGGGAAAGATAGACCATGCCGGGGAATACCATGTGGTTATGGCTTTCGTCCGCGTAGAACGTCTCGATGTACTCGCGGAGATCGTCCGCGTCCAGCTTGCCGTTCTTATGCGGAACGGTCAGCACCTTGTGTCCGGTGGACTCGATGGCGCCGGCTTCATGCGTGTTCACATGGCCGCAGGAGGACGCGACAACGCCCTCATACGGACGCAGCAGCGCGTCGATGACGACCATGTTGGTCTGCGTGCCGCCGGTGAGGAAGTAAACCTGTCCCCTCCGGGCAGGCGCAGGCCGCCTTTGATCTTCTCCGCAGCGGACGCGGTGATCTCGTCATTTCCGTAGCCGGTGAGCGGCTGCATATTGGTCTCCGTCAGATGTTCCAGAACTTTGGGGTGTGCGCCGTAACCGTAATCGTTTACAAAAAACAGCATGACTTTTCTCCCTTAAACGTCAAGATTCATGACATATTTCGCATTTCTTTCAATAAATTCGCGACGCGGTTTCTACCTTTTCGCCCATCAGGAGCGCAAAGGTCTCATCGGCCGCCGCCGCATCCTCCATCGTGACCTGAAGCAGCGTGCGGTGCTCGGGGTCCATGGTGGTTTCCCACAGCTGTACGGGGTCCATCTCGCCGAGGCCCTTGTAGCGCTGTACGCGCACGCCGTCTCCCATTTCGTTGACGCAGTCGCGCTGCTGCTCCTCTCGGTAGGTGTAGCGGACATCCTTGCCCTTCTCGTTCTTGAACAGCGGCGGCTGTGCGATGAACACATGGCCGTGCTCGATCAGCGGGCGCATGAAGCGGAAGAAGAATGTCAGCAGCAGGGTGCGGATATGGCTGCCGTCAACATCGGCATCGGCCATGAGGATGATCTTGCCGTAACGCAGCTTTGCGAGGTCAAAATCATCACCGAAGCCCGCGCCGAATGCGGTGATCATCGGGGTAGCTTGTCGTTGCCGTAGACGCGGTCGAGGCGCGCCTTTTCGACGTTCAGCATCTTGCCCCAGAGGGGCAGGATCGCCTGATGACGGCGGTCGCGGCCTTCCTTGGCGGAGCCGCCTGCGGAATCACCCTCGACGATGTAGATTTCGGTATAGGTCGGGTCCTTTTTCGATGCAGTCCGCCAGCTTGCCCGGCAGGGAAGCAGAATCCAGTGCGGACTTGCGGCGCGTCATTTCGCGCGCCTTCTTCGCAGCCTCGCGGGCGCGCGCGGCGGTCTGCGCCTTCTCGATAATAGTGCGGGCCACCTGCGGTTTTCCTCGAAGAAGGTCATCAGCTTTTCGGAGACCATTGCGTCCACCAGCGCACGCATTTCGCTGTTGCCCAGCTTGGTCTTGGTCTGGCCCTCGAACTGCGCTTCCTGCAGCTTGACCGAGATAATCGCAGTCAGACGCTCTCGCGGGCATCCTCGCCCTTGAAGGACTCATCGTCCTTGAGCAGCTTGTATTCTTGCCGTAATCGTTGAGTACACGGGTCAGAGCGGCCTTAAATCCGGTCTCATGCGTGCCGCCCTCGGTGGTATTGATTGTTTGCGAAGGACAGCATCAGCTCGCTGTAGCTGTCGGTGTACTGCATGGCGACCTCGGCCATCGAGGTGTCGCGGCTGCCCTCCATGTAGATGACCTGCTCGTGCAGCGGGGTCTTGGTGCGGTTGAGATGCTCGACGAACTGACGGATGCCGCCCTCGTAGTGCATGACCTCCTCGACCGGCTCATCGTCGCGCTCATCGCGCAGCGTGATTTTCAGACCTGCATTGAGGAACGCCTGCTCGCGCAGACGCTTTTTCGAGCACATCGTACTCGTAGATGGTCGTCTCAAAGATCTCCGGGTCGGCATGGAAACGAATAGTCGTGCCGGTCTCGCTCTCGCACGGCGTATCGCGCATCTTGACGGTCGTTACACCGCGCTCAAAGCGCATGTAGTGCTTGGTGTGACCGTCGCGGACCTCGGCCTCGAGCCAGTCGGACAGCGCGTTTACGACCGATGAACCAACGCCGTGCAGGCCGCCGGAAACCTTGTAGCCGGAGCCGTCGAACTTGCCGCCTGCGTGCAGGACGGTTAGCACAACCTCGAGCGTCGGAATGCCCATCTGCGGGTGAATACCGCAGGGAATGCCGCGGCCGTTGTCGGCAACGCGGATGATATCGCCCTTTTCGATCGTGACCTCGATGTGCGTGCAGTAGCCCGCGAGCGCCTCGTCGATCGAGTTGTCGACGATCTCATACACCAGATGATGCAGACCGCGCGCCGAGGTAGAGCCGATGTACATGCCCGGGCGCTTGCGGACGGCTTCCAGGCCCTCGAGGACCTGGATCTGGTTCTCGTCGTAGGTCTCTGTGACCTTCAGATCGAGCACTTCGTCCTTGATTTCAATCTCTTTACTCATATATAAAATTTCCTTTCGAAAATTGCGATAACAGAAAAATCGCGCATCAGCGCGCCATTTCATCGAAAAACGAGGTTTTTCAATATTTTTATATCGCGTATGCCTTTTCCGCTCTGCGCTGGAGCGCCTGCGGCGACAGCTGCGTCAGATACAGCGTCTCGCCGAGCGCACTTTCACACAGCACGGCCGCGCGCGGCAGATCGTCGTACAGCTCAATGATGCGCCCCTCGTCCTGAAGCCGCGAGAGCAGGCGCTGCGTGCGGCCGGACATGGTTGCCGTATCCATATCAAAAACCGCTACGACATTCTGCAGCGGCACAATGTAATCCTGTCCGAGGTGTAAATACATGATATTCCTCCGGAATGATTATTTATTTTATTATACCACATTTTCGCGCGTTTGTGTACCGGAGACTTATACAATTTTGCCGTTTTTGATGTGAAACGCCGCACCGGCGCGTAATTTTTCCGAAATGCCGTCCTCGCAGCAGGTGATCATGACCTGACCGGCGGAGATCCGGTTGAGAACGAAGTCCTGCCTGCGGCGATCGAGCTCGCTCAGAACATCGTCGAGCAGCAGCACGGGATACTCTCCGTCCTCCTCAAAAAACAGCTCGCGCTCGGCCAGTTTGAGCGACAGCGTGCAGGTGCGCACCTGTCCCTGCGAGGCGAACGCCGACGCGCTCCGCCCGTCGAGCAGCAGCTCGAGATCGTCCTTGTGCGGTCCGGAAAGGCAGCTTTTCGCCGCGATCTCGGCGTTTTTGTGCCAGAATACATGGTCGATCAGCTCGCGCTCGAGCTGCTGCGCGCGACGCGAACGGATCGCTGACGCTGCTGACCGTGCGGTAGACGCCGGAAAGCGCCTCATGCGGCGCGATATCGGAATAGACCGCTGCCGCCGCCGCGAGCAGCCTGCGGCAGTAATACGCGCGGTAGCGGGATGATCTGCGCGCCGATGCGCGCCATGCGCAGCGAAAAGTCCTCCCACATGGAGAGCAGAGACGGTTCTTTTCCTCGCTGTCGCGCAGGATGCGGGTCTTGTGCTCATGCAGGCGGTTGTATTCCTCCAGATAGCGCGCGTAGTTCGGCCGCAGCTGACACAGCGCCGTGTCGAGAAAGCGCGCCGCCGCGCCGCCGCGCCCGCCCGGACGAGCATCAGATCCTCCGGACAGAACAGCACGGTTTTCAGCAATCCCTGCACATCACTCTGGCGCTTCTGGCGCACGCCGTTCTTGTAGATCTCCATCGCCTTGAGCCGCGACAGCCGCAGCTCAAGAGTGTGTTCTCGCGGCCCTGCGCCTCGAAAATTCCGAGCAGATGAATGCCGCATCCTCGCCGAACCGCAGTCCTTCCTTTTTTTTCTGGGCGGTGCGGAACAGCCGCATGGTCGAGCAGGCCGCCGCCGCCTCGAGCAGGTTGGTCTTGCCCTGCCCGTTCTCGCCGCAGATCAGATTGACCGCCGGGTCGAGGACAAAGCGATGCATCCTCGTAATTGCGGAAATTCTGTAATTTCAATGTCTTGATGTGCATTCTGCCCGGTCACTCCCGTTATCCGTATATCTGTACGTTTTCGTACACGCAAAATCACGTTCGTTATTGTACATTGTGTGCGTTTATGCGATCACAACGGTCTCGCCGCCCAGCTCGATCTTATCGCCCGGACGCAGCTTGCGGCCGCGCATGGTGCATTTTTCGCCATTGACCAGCACCTCGCCCTCCGCGATACGGATCTTCGCCTCGCCGCCGGAGGATACCAGATTTGCGAACTTCAGCAGGGCGTCGAGCTTGATAAATTCGGTTTTGATCTTGATTTCAGTCATTTGCACGCAACCTCACAGGCAGGACCAGATAGGTGAACTTGTCGCCCTCGGTCGGGGAAATAACGATTGGGTTGAGCGAGCCCTTGAGCTGGAGCCGCACCTTTTCCGTGCCGGATGCACGCAGCGCATCAAGCATATAGCGGTTATTGAAGCCGATTTCAAGGTCCTCGATGCAGCCGTCGATCGGGCATTCGTCGTAGCTCTTGCCGATAGCAGTAACGCACGAAAGCTGCACATAATTGCCGTCAAAATGAAAACGGACCGGGTTTTTCAGCTTTTCCGAGACGATCAGCGACACGCGCTCGATCGAGCTGATGAGCTCGTGCGAGTCGATGCTGACAACGTGCTCAAAGTCGTTCGGGATAGCGGCGCGGTAGTTGAGGAACTCGCCTTCGATCAGACGGGTGATCAGCGTCGTGCCGCCGATGCGGAACAGGATGTTCTTCTGGTCGGGGAAAATCTCGACCGGCTCGTCATCCTCTCCGGAGAATGCGCTCGATCTCGCGCAGGGAAGCGCCCGGAACCACGAATTTCATGTCCCCGGACATACCCTCGATGGTCTCTCGGCGCACGGAAAGACGGTAGCCGTCGACCGCTGCCACATTGAGGCGCGAGCCATCCAGCTCGAACAGGCAGCCGGTATGGATGGGCTTGGATTCGTTGTCCGAAACCGAGAAAATGGTCTGGGAAATCATGCTTTTGAGGATATTCTGCGGCAGAGAGAAGCCGGTCGTGTCGGAAACCTCGGCGAGAGCCGGGAACTCGTCCGCCTCGGTCGCCGCCAGATTGAACACGGCGCGGCCGCATTTGATGGTGGTCATCAGCTTGTCGTCCGTCTCGATATAGACAACGTCGTTCGGCAGCTTGCGGACAATGTCGAGCAGCAGCTTCGCGTTGATGACGATGCTGCCCGGTTCGACAACATCGGTTTCGGTCGTGGTGCGGATGCCCATCGACATATCATAACCGGTCACGGTCAGGGTCGAAGCAGCAGCGCAGATAAGCAGACCCTCGAGCAGCGGCATCGAGCTTTTGCCGGTCACGGCGCGCGAAGCTGTGCCGAGAAGACCAAGAAGGATCTCTTTTTCGCAGGAAAACTTCATATTGATTCCTTTCTCTAAAAACAATGACATTTATAAGGGCTGCTGCCGGGTTTATTCGCGTCAGCAGAGCCCGGATCAGGAACTTCCTTTTTATTACTGGAAATTCACGTGCATAATGTGTCCGCGGGGAGACGGACAAAGAAAAACCTCTCAGATAAAAGGAAAGGTTTTTTCGCAGTAGTAATAGAGGCTGTGGAGCCTGTGGATAACTGCGAAATCGTCAGCAGCGGCGCGGGAAATGTCGTCCACAGACGATTGTGGATGGAAAATAGACTGTCCACACACGAAAACACACCCTTGATTATCCACAGGCTTATCCCTGTGGATTCCACAGAAAAACTGGGGATAAATAAATGCATAAATATACAGCCTGTGTACAGCGGATATGCATATATGCAGCGTCGCATAACTCAGTCGCCGCGTATGTTATTGTGCAGCTTTTTGATGACGTCCTCGGTCTGGCGCGATTTCTTGCGCTCCTCCTCGATCTTGTTGCAGGCGTGCATGACGGTCGTGTGGTCGCGCTTGAAGATCTTCGCGATGTCGGGGAAGGAGTATTCGAGCTCCTGGCGGATCATATACATCGCCATCTGGCGCGGGTAGGCAACGTCCTTCGAGCGGTCTTTCGAGATCATCTGCTCGACCGGGATATAGAAGTAGTTCGCGACTGCCTCCATGATGCGCTCGGGCGTCGGGTTGAGACCCGGATTTTCCGTGCGCAGCGCGTCGATCGCGTTTTCGGCGAGCGAGACCGTGATGCGTTCGCCCATCAGCTCGTGCATCGCCTTGATCTTTTTGACCGCGCCCTCGAGCTGACGGATGTTGGACTGGATGTTCTCCGCGATGTAGTTGGATACCTCGTCGGGCAGCTCGATGCTCATCTTTACTGCCTTGTCGCGGATGATGGCGATTCGTGTTTCAAAGTCCGGCGGCTGGATGTCCGCGAGCAGACCCCATTCAAAACGGGTCTTCATGCGCTCCTCGAGCGTGTTGATCTCCTTCGGCGGACGGTCGGAGGTGAGGACGATCTGCTTTTTCGCCTCGTACAGCGCATTAAAGGTATGGAAGAATTCCTCCTGCGTGCGCTCCTTGCCGGCGATGAACTGTACGTCGTCGAGCAGCAGCAGATCGACGACGCGGTACTTGTTGCGGAAGGACTGCACATCCGCCTTCTGGATCGCGGTGATCAGCTCGTTGGTGAAATCTTTCGCCCTTTACATAAATAATGCGGAATTCCGGGTGCGTGCGGCGCAGGACGTTCGCGATCGCGTACATCAGATGGGTCTTGCCCAGACCGGGTTGCCGTAGATGAACAGCGGGTTGTTTTCCGCAGCCGGGCGCTGCGCGACCGCATAGGCCGCCGCGTGAGCGAATTTGTTGGACGAGCCGACGATGAACCGTTCAAAGGTATAGTCATCGTACGGAGAGGCCGACTGGGCGGGGGTGCTGTATTCCCCGGTCACCACCACAACGGTCGCTGCCTCGCCGGTCAGCTGATACAGCGCGTTCTGAAGCGGTTCGATGAATTTGTCGGTAATGTACTTTTGCTTGAAGTCTGACGGGGAATGCAGGACAAGACGGTTGTCGGTGAACGAAACCACCGTCGCGTCCCCGAACCACGCGGACAGAGTCGATGGCAGGAATTTCTGCTCGTGCTCGAGCAGCTCCAGCGCCATCTCCAGTATGTTGTTGGCCATGAGGAGAGCCTCCTTGTAGAGTATCGCCGGGACAAGGCGAAAAAAGCTGTGGACAAAGGCGCCGTCCACAGACGCGGTGGAAACGCGAAAAAGAGGGGCGGCCCCGTTTTTTCGCAAAGCAAACAAACCATACGAAAACGCACGGTTTTTTCAGAAAAATATGGGATGCGGCGCGAAAAACCGAAGAAAAGTCCGGAATTCCGGCACAGCAGAACAGCGGAGAACGGCGGGAGCCGACTCCTATTCTATTTATAATAGCACACAGTATCCACAATATCAAATGGAAACTGTGGATAACTTTTATTGCGACGGCCGGCTGGAGACGCGAAAAGCGGCCGCGGCATACAAAGCGTGGTGGAGCGGGAAAATGCAGACACAAGATGTTGAAAAGATACGAAAAAACGAATTTTTGCAAAAAAGCTTGACATTTCGCGTCCGCTATACGATAATATATATCGTATCATATTATGCGGACAGGCAGCGGCATATGCCCGCGTCTCGCGCCGGACCTATGCCGGTGCCCATCCGTAAAATTCAGAACAGGGAGGTGCACGAAGTTATGAAGAGAACGTTCCAGCCGAAGAAGCGTCAGCGCTCCAAGGAGCACGGCTTCCGCAAGCGCATGTCCACCGCGAACGGCCGCAAGGTACTGGCTCGCCGTCGCGCAAAGGGTCGCGCTAAGCTGTCTGCCTGATCGGCAGCAGGACCTTTCGCAGGGGTCATATATATTCGCGCCGCGGCGCGGAAAGAGCTGTTGCGGGCCGCAGAAATGCGGCTCGTTTTTTTCGGTCTGATGGGCAGGCCTTTTCGTCGTGCGCAGAAAACGGCGGAAACCGTCCCCCCAAACGGCCGGAAACCTGCAAAGGGCGATCGCCGCGCTTTGACCGCGCGGTGCGGCCCGCAGTCCACTGGGCGGCGCAGGCAGGGCAGAGAAAAGAGCGCCGTCAGCTTTGCAGTCATGAAAACAACCGTGCAAAGAAGAATTTGTCGATAATTCCGTTTTTTCCCGGGCATCGAAAAAAACGAGGAGACACAGACAGGAAAAAAACCATAGCCTTAAAGGAAAACCACGAATTCCGGCGGCTGTATCATCGAGGCACCTCATCGGCAGGCAGGCATCTTGTGCTTTACTGCCGGAAAAACCGTCTCGACACAACCGTCTCGGACTGACGGTCAGCGCGAAGCTGGCAGGCGCGGTGCAGAGAAACCGCGTAAAGCGTCTGTTTCGTGAGGCATACCGCCTGCACGAGGACGAATTTGCCACCGGCGTTGACCTTGTGCTCGTCGCGCGTGCGCGGTGGGCGCGACCTATCAGGACATCGAAAAATCGCTGCTGCGTGCGCTCCGCGAGAACAAAGCCGCAGCAGCTCAGCCGTGAAGCGGTTGCTTCTGGCGCTCGTGCGGTTTTACCGGAGAAATATCTCTCCGCTCAAGCCGCCCCGCTGCCGCTATATCCCCACCTGCTCGCAGTACGCCCTTGAGGCGGTCGAGAAATACGGCGCTCTGAAGGGAGGCTGGCTTGCGCTGAGGCGCATCTGCCGCTGCCATCCCTTCTCCAAACGAGGCCCCTATGACCCGGTGCCGTGAGGCAGGGCAGGGCTCTCATTGCCGGGGAAATATTTTCCGGCCATAAACGCGCTAAGAGCGCGCATTTCTGGAGGTTCTTATGACCATCGATCAACTTTCCAACCTGATCAAAGACCCCAATATCTTTGGTTATCTCATCGTCAGACCGTTCGGTCTGATCCTGCTCAGCCTGTACAATTTCGTGCATAACTACGGCCTTGCCGTTATCCTGTTCGCGCTGATCGTCAAGCTGTGCTGCGTACCGCTCGCCATCAAGGGCAAGAAGAGCATGCTCGCCATGACCGCGCTCAACGCGGAGATGCAGCAGCTTCAGAAGAAGTACGCGAACAACCGCGCCAAGCTCAACGAGGAAATCCAGGCGCTCTATGAACGCCGCGGCGTCAGCCCGATGAGCGGCTGCCTGCCCCAGTTCATTCCGCTCCCATCATGATGGGTCTGTACTATGCGGTACAGCAGCCGCTGCAGTATATCGTCGGCCTGAGCAGCGAGACGGTCATCAAGCTCTCGCGCAGCTGGTCGGTCTGGACAATCTGGCAGGCGCAAACTACACCGTACAGATCGTGATCGCGGAAAAGCTGAACGCATTCAAGGATGCGAAAGCCGGCAATTTCGCGCCCGACGTTCTCAAAGTGCCTCGCCGACGGCGAGAGCATCTTCCCGATGGACTTCAACTTTTTCGGCCTTAATCTGGCGGATACTCCGTCCATCAAGCACCGGCCTGATCTGGATCATCCGATCCTGTCGTGCCTGACCGCATATCTCTCCAGCTACATCATGCAGAAGATGGCATCGGGGCACGCAGAACGATGCGGTTGCGAAACCAGATGAAGATGATGACCATGCTGATGCCGCTGATGTCGCTGTACTTTGCGTTCATCCTTCCGGGTGCGATCGGCATTTACTGGATCTTCAACAACGGCATTACCTGCGGCTGGGGAGATCATCCTCACCAGCGCTCCGCGGCAAGCAGGAGGCCAAACAGGCTGCCTGAGGCGTGTGGCCCGGAAAGGCGCAGCGCAGGCTAACCGCGCTGCGCAGAAGTCCCATAGTGCGCAGAAGTCCCATAGTGAAAAAAAAAAGGGGGAATGGGGCAATCATGCAGAAGTTTTTAGCAACCGGCGAGAACCGTGATGCAGCAGTCGAATGCCCTGCGCTGGGTTGGACCGCGATGATAACATCCGTAGAGGTACTCGACATCGGCAAAAAGGGCTTTCTGGGTATTGGCGCAACGCGGCGCGTCCGATGCGCGTGATATGAGGCGCCACGGATATTACCGAGGAAAGCCGGAGAAGGCGGAAAGCCGGCTCGAAGGCTGCCCGAGCCGAAGCCTGCTGTCCAAGAGGCTGTCAAGCCACGAAACCCATCACCGAAACCCGCTGACGACACGCCGCTGGCTTCAAGGCCACACTGGCGGATTTGATAAACGCCTCGTCTGGTCGAGGCTGCCTCCGGCAGATTTTGTACCGCGCTGGAGTTTGAGCGTCCGCCCGCGCCGTGAGCGCGCGCCGCCCGCGCGAGGGAGCGCCCGCTGATCACCCGTCTGTTCCGAAGGGAGCAGCTCATCCCGGTTTCAGAGGACCGCCATGAAGAAGGCAGAAGAGCTTCTGACCTCGTTCATTCTCGCGATGGAGAAGATGAGCACGAGGGTCGGTCACGCTCCTGCCGCAGACCGAGTGACGCAGCTGCGCCTCGAGCGTCCGGTCCGGACAGAGTGGGTCCGGATCATCGGCC
>VOFC01002109.1_pt1 | contig 39060 bp, 87 predicted proteins | sample 5384161 | NCBI WGS metagenome assembly VOFC01 (sample SAMN12384722, study PRJNA508395) | human gut metagenome | isolation source: healthy gut B | host: Homo sapiens
TATTAGAAACAAAATAGCTTTATTCTGCAATGTTAGGCCAGAAAATGTAATTGCCAATATGACGGCATCAAATTTATATGAAGTCCCTCTTATGTTAGAAAAAGAAGGGTTGGCAACAAGTATATGTAAACATTTGAGATTAGAAAAAATAGAACCTAAAAATGATGAATGGGGAAAAGATGATAGAACATTTTAAGAATGTAGATAAAAATAAAAAAATGAGAAAAACGAAAAAAGTTAAAATTGCAATAGTAGGAAAATATATAAAATTAGAAGATTCTTATTTGTCAGTTGTAGAAAGTATAAAACATGCTGGTTATGCAAATGAGGTTGATGTGGAAATTGGCTTTGTAGATTCAGAAACAATAAATGCAGAAAACGCTAAAGATAAACTTGGAAAATTTGACGGAATTATAGTCCCAGGTGGATTTGGAAACAGAGGGATTGAAGGAAAAATTCAAACCGTAAAATATGCTAGAGAAAATAATGTTCCATTTTTTAGGAATTTGTTTGGGAATGCAAATGGCAGTAATAGAATTTGCAAGAGATGTTCTAGAATTAAAAGATGCAGACTCGGTAGAATTTAATCCAGACACAAAAATCCAGTAATACATATAATGGAGGACCAAAAGAACATAACCAAAAAAGGTGGAACTATGAGACTTGGAGCATACCCTTGCATACTTGCAAAAAGAACACTTGCAAGTGATTTGTATGGTTCAAAAGAAATATCTGAGAGACATAGACATAGATATGAATTTAATAATGCTTATAAAAAGAAATGGAACAAAAAGGCATGATATTCTCAGGAACATCTCCAGATGGTAACCTAGTAGAAATAGTAGAGATAAAAGAACACCCATACTTTATAGCAGCACAATTTCATCCGGAATTTAAATCAAGACCAGATAGACCACAGCCATTATTTGTTGGATTAATAAAAAATGCAAAAAATAGAATGTAGAAAAATAGAGAGCTCGTATTATTCGAGCTCTTCAACATATTCATTTGTTTTTTAGGGCAAACATAAGCTCTTTCGTATTCTCCAAATGTCAAGTTATCATCAAACATAGTGTTATATAATTCGAGTTGACGTGCAATTTCTAGCTTTTGTTCACGAGCAGGACCTGAAAATGATTTATTAATCTCATTAATTAAATCGTCACCTGGTAACATATTATAGATATTAATAGATCTTGCTGACATTGAGAAGATACCCCTTAAATATATTATTTACATTAAAGCAGTAAATTAAATCAATTATATACCTAAAAGGTAAAAAAATCAAATAATATGCATAAATTCTATAAAAAAAGATGTTATGATAATAGTTTTTAGTTATTTTATGAAGCTTCAATGCTTTTAAGCTTTTTTAAATTACATAAGACGATAATATTGATGAAATATTTTTTTACATAAAACCGGTATCATGTAACAAAAAGATTATAATAAATGGATTAGAGAACGATAAATAATTTAATAATAAGAATATGTGAAAATTAGCAATCTCTATTGACATTTGCTAACAAAAGGTATAAATTATTAGCAGTCATAAAGAAAGAGTGCTAAGAAACGTTGGTGCAAGGTTAGTGGAAATAGTAAGGAGCTAAAAAAATTTAGAATATAGCCAATTATTAATTAACTGTACATATTTAGAACTAATGTTATTAGAATTCCAACAGACTATGAATTACTGGAATTTTATAATTTTGGTAATAAAACAAGGAGGTAATTTAATATGTTAAAACCATTAGCAGACAGAGTTGTATTAAAAATGACAAAAGCTGAGGAGACTACTAAAAGTGGAATAATTCTTTCAGAAGGAAGCAAAAGAAAAACCACAAATTGCGGAAGTAATTGCAGTAGGACCTGGTGGAAATGTAGACGGAAAAGAAATAAAAATGTATGTAAAAACAGGAGATAAAGTTGTAATAACAAAATATGCAGGAACCGAAATAAAATATGAAGGCGAAGACTATATAATAGTAAAAAGCAAAACGATATTCTAGCAATAGCAGAATAATCGCCCAATCGGGACGCCCCTTTTGGGGCGAAACAAACTTTTAGAAAAAATAATTTTCGCCCAAGAAAGGCTGTCCCTAATGGGCGAAAAAGAGAAAGGAATTAATTTTGAGTAAACAAGATTAATTATGTGAAAATATGGAAAAAAAAAGAAAGTAACAATTTTATATACAAATTGGAAAGGCGAAACAAAAAATATAGAAATATTATACCAATGTCGGTTGAGTTTAAAGCCACACAATGGCATCCAGAAGAACAATGGATATTAAATGCAATGGACGTTGATAAAAATGCGCAAAGGGCTTTTGCAATTAAAGATATAAAAGAATGGAAAGTAAATTAAATTGATTTTGAGGAGGAATTTAAAATGTCAAAAGAAATTAAATTTGGAGAAGACGCAAGAAAATCTTTATTAGATGGTGTAAATAAATTAGCAGATACAGTTAAGGTAACACTTGGACCTAAAGGAAGAAATGTTGTACTAGATAAAAATTTGGTGCACCACTCATCACAAACGATGGTGTTACAATCGCAAAAGAAATAGAATTAGAAGATCCATTTGAAAATATGGGAGCAAGACTTGTTAAAGAAGTATCAACAAAAACAAATGATGTAGCAGGAGATGGAACTACAACAGCTACAGTTTTAGCACAAAGCATGATCAAAGAAGGTGTCAAAAATGTAGCAGCTGGTGGAGATCCAATGGCAATAAAAAGAGGAATGAGCAAAACAGTTGATAAAGCTGTTGAAGAGTTAAAGAAAATAAGCTCAAAAGTAGCTGGAAAAGAAGATATAGCAAGAGTTGCAAGCATATCTGCAAATGATAGAGAGATTGGTGAATTAATTTCAGAAGCTATGGAAAAAGTTACAAAAGATGGTGTTATAACAATAGAAGAATCTAAAACATCAAATACAGAGCTTAACATTGTAGAAGGAATGGAATTCGACAAAGGATATGTTTCTCCATACATGGTAACAGATACAGAAAAGATGGAGGCTGTTGTTGACAACCCATATATATTAATAACAGATAAAAAAAATAAGCAATATTCAAGAAATATTACCATTACTAGAAACATTAATGCAACAATCAGGAAAACTAGTAATAATTTGTGATGATATAGAGCAAGAAGCATTATCAACATTAATCTTAAACAAATTAAGAGGTGTAATAAATGTTTTAGCTGTTAAAGCTCCTGGATATGGAGACAAGAGAAAAGCTATGTTACAAGACATTGCAACATTAACAGGTGGAGAAGTTATAACATCAGATTTAGGGCTAGAATTAAAAGACACAACAGTTGCTCAATTAGGTAGAGCAAAACAAATAAAAGCAGACAAAGAGCGTACAATTATAGTTGATGGAAGCGGAGACAAGAACGCAATAGCAGAAAGAGTTGCACAATTAAGAGCACAAATTGAAGAAGAAAAGAGTTCTTATGAAAAAGAACAATTACAAGAACGTTTAGCAAAACTTGCTGGAGGAGTTGCTGTAATTGGTGTTGGTGCTGCAACAGAAGTTGAAATGAAAGACAAAAAATTAAGAATTGAAGACGCTTTATCAGCAACAAGAGCAGCAGTTGAAGAAGGTATAGTTGCAGGTGGTGGAACAGCATTTATAAACATTTTACCAGAAGTAGAAAAATTTGTAGAAAGCCTACCACAAGAAGAAAAAAACTAGGTGGTAAAATAGTAACAAGAGCATTACAAGAGCCAGTAAGACAAATTGCAATAAATGCAGGACTTGAGCCAGCAGTTATTCTAGAAGAAGTAAAAGCATCACCAGCAGGAGTCGGATTCGATGCAGGAAAAGAAGAATATGTAGATATGAAGAAAGCCGGAATTGTAGACCCTACAAAAGTTTCAAGAAGTGCACTTCAAAATGCTGCATCAGTAGCTTCAATGATATTAACAACAGAAAGCATAGTAACAGACAAGAAAGAGCCAAAAGCTTGTGGTTGTGGAGACCATAATGATGGTGCTGGAGACATGGGTGGAATGTATTAGAAGTGAAATTGCATAAATTCAGTTAAATAGAATATTTTATAAAATTTTAAATGAAATATTTAAAAATAAAGTAAAAAATGCTATAATAAAAGGCACAAGAATAATATTATAAAATTCTTGTGTCTTTATATTTTTATAATTGCGAGCATGCTGGAATTGGTAGACAGGCACGTCTCAGAAGCGTGTGCCTTATGGCGTATGAGTTCAAATCTCATTGTTCGCACCAGAGTTTATTGTTTAGTATGATAAATTAATAAAAATAATGAAGTAATAAATAGCTTCAAATATAGTATTTTCAAGTACTTGCGGATTTGCTAAAAAATACCGAAAAAATTTAAAAAAATTTAAAATATGTATTGACAAATTTAAGTATTTTTAGTATACTAAGGAAGTCGAGAGAAATGGTCGCTTAGCTCAGCTGGGAGAGCATCTGCCTTACAAGCAGGGGGTCATAGGTTCGAGCCCTATAGCGACCACCATTTCTTTATAAGAAGATTTAGAATTATCTAAATTTTTTTTATTTACGGCCTGGTAGTTCAGTTGGTTAGAACGCTAGCCTGTCACGCTAGAGGTCGACGGTTCGAGCCCGTTCCAGGTCGCCATTTTTTTTGGCTTGATAGCTCAGTTGGTAGAGCAGCGGACTGAAAATCCTTGTGTCACTGGTTCGATTCCAGTTAAAGGCACCAGAGTAAGAGATTAACTAGAATAGTTAATCTTTTATTTTTTGTGATTATTTAATCTGGAATCGAAAGGAGGAATAGAAAATTGTCCAGTGGACAATTTTCCCGACGCGGCTCGACGATTCCAGTTCAAGGCACCAAGACAAGTTTTCGTCGAACTTTTTGAAAGTCTTGATATAACTTAATTCCAAGACAACAAAAATTTTGATGAACACAAAAAGCTTAAACCGTTTCAAAAATGAAACGGTCTTTTTTTGACCAAACGTCTTGAAAGAAGGAGGTTTTGGTGGTATTATGTTACATATAATTAAACAAGAAATCAATATGAGTAAAGAATTTCTCTCTAAAATCGAATGGGCGTGCCGTTTAAAATTTAAAGGAAAGGAACAGCCACAAATAATAAATGGTTGTCTAAGAATTATTGAGCATACCAATTTAGCGTATGTAGAGCCCCATAGAGTAATTATTAAAGATAGCTTGTACCTACTCTTTAATGAACACGATTATTTCTATGTAAATGATTTAAGTACAAAGTATCCGTTATCCAAATTACAAGAACATATCAGCGGAAATACATAACATAGAACGGCAAAGCATTTTAGAGTTTTTAAAAAATTATACTATATTGGTTTATTTGTGTTATTATAAGAAAATTAAAGAGATAGTAATAATAAATATAAAAACTCTAAAAGTGCTAATAGCTAAAACTATGCTATGTGGCACTTTTTGTTGTCTTTCTATTCATAATAATTTGGAAGTAGGATATGTAAAAATGAATAAAGAAAGTAAAGTAGCGGGAATTTATATTCGTGTTAGCACAGAAGATCAAGTACGTGAGGGATTTAGTTTAGGAGAACAGGAGGAAAAATTAAAAACAACTTTGTAAGTATAAAGATTATAAAATCTATAAAGTTTACAAAGATGCAGGAATTAGTTCAAAGAATATGTCAGGTAGACCAGCATTTCAGCAAATGCTAGAAGATATGAGAGCAGGTAAAATCAACTATATTGTAGCCTATAAACTAGATAGAGTTACAAGGTCTGTAAGAGATTTAGAAGTTCTAATTTCAGAACTAGAAGAACATCATTGCTATTTGGTATGCGATAGGGACGATGTAAATACCTCGACCGCTAATGGAAGATTTTTTGTAAGAATGTTGACAGTTTTATCTCAGCTAGAAATTGAAATAGTTAGTGAAAGAACAAAATTTGGTTTAACAGGAGCAATAAAGTCTGGACATATTCCACGGAACTTGCCCGCTAGGTTACAAAAGAAATGAGTCAAAGAAAATGGTAATTGATGAAACTACAAAAGATGTTATTATTAGAATATTTAATCTATATTTACAAGGTAAAAGATATCAAACAATAGCCAATATTCTAAATGAAGAAAAAAGTTTTAGAGCCTAAAAAATGGGACGATTCTACCATAGAAAAATAATCAATAACAAAATCTATGTAGGAGATTATGAAAGATTTAAAAGAGTAGCAAAAGAACAAGGAAAAAGAGCCTGTAATATATCCTAACGTAGTAGAGCCTATTATAACAAGAGCAATGTTTGAAGATGTGCAAATACAAAAAAGAAAAAAATCAGAGAGCATATTGTAGAGATAGAGTTTATATCTTTATGCAAAAAATGAAATGCCCTAAATGTGGCAAGTTGATGAGCAGTAAAGGAACAGGTGGTAAGAAAAAAAATATATGTATTATCATTGTTCAGACTGTAAGCTCTATCTCGCGAAGATTTAATAGAAGAACAAGTTATGCCAATGATAATGGATTTAATAGAATATGATATGACAGTAAAAAGTATTTCTACCCTGTTTTAGCAGACAAAAAAGAAAAAAACACAGATAAACTCGATAAAGAAATAAACACATTAAGAAACCCAAAAAATAGAATAAAGGAAGCCTATTTAAAAGAAATCGTTGATGTAGAAGAATTTTCAAAAGAATATAAAGCTATTGACGAAAAGTTAGAGTTATTAGAACAAAAACGAATAGAAACTATTGATTTGAATAAACAAAGTTTTAGCCCACAGTACTTAATGGCAGATAGAGATGTAGAAAAAGAAAAGCTAATCCGTTCTAATAAATTCTACGATATGCTAATGTCAGAGTGGAAAAACAAAAAATAAAGAAGAAAAACAAGAATTTATTTCAAAGTTTTTAGAAAGTATTACAGTTGAAAAAGATAGCAAAGGAAATTACAAGTTAGTTAATTTAAAATTAAGAAAAACATTTATCAACCAGATATACCAGTTAATGCAATATGGAATGTTTGATATGACTATTGCAGATGAAAAAGATAAAGAAGTCAGGACAACAGTTATGATGGACAAGAAGGAATTAGACGAATATATTAAAAGATTAAATGATTATTACGAAGTATCTTATTATGAAGTAGCAAGACTAGATGAAAGAAAGGCTACCAGAAAAATATCTTACAATAGATGAAACAAACGATAATGAAGAAAAAACTTTTTAAATTAGTAGAATTAGTAACAGATGATAAAAAATATCCACAGAAAAAAGCAAATAGAATTGTTGGAGCAATTAGAGTAAAAGAACGAGAAAAAGTTAGTTGAAAAATTTTAATAAATGGAGGAATTGAAAATGGAAAATAAAGAAGTAAAAAGAAAACAAAGTTGAAAATAAATATGGGATTGAATATACAAAGGTTGAAGATTATTATATGCCCAATTTAGTTTTGGAGAAAGAAGAAAAAATTATGCTAAACAAATATGGAAGAATGAGACTAAAATTTTTTAAAAGAAAATAAGAAAGCAGAATATATGATAATGTTTACAAAAGGAACTTTGAATAAGCATCTAAAAGAGATTCAAGAAACAGCAGATAATAGAATTAATCTTATAATTGAACAATTAAAAAAGCAAAATAATATAACAGAAGAAATGAAAAATACAGACCAATTATATTGGGTTAGTATGATGAATAATTTTAAAAGTACGGCAGAAGAAATTATACTAAAAGAACTAATATATGTATAACAAATCACAGGTAGGAGCAAACAGATAAATGTATTGCCAAATTTAATGTCCATAAGTGTAGCGAGCATAGGATTTGTATTGCCACAAATCCGACATCTTACGATGAAAGGGGACTTTGTCCCCTATAACCCCTACCTTATGAAATGAGAAAATTAGAAAAATAGACCAAAAAATTTTTTAAGAAAGTTTTAAAAAAAAATAGAGCGAAAATTTATCAAAGAGGAAGTGAAAATGAAAAGAAAAAATTACAAAGAAATGCTAAAAAGAGCAACTTGAATTTATCATCTTATTTAAGAAAAGCAGGATTACAAAAAGAAATTTATTCAATACCAGATGAAGAACTTCGTAAAATTTACAATGGAATTGTTGAACTAAAAAATGAGTTTTCTTATATGAATGATGAAGAAATAAAAGAGAAAATAACAAAAATGCAAAGTGATTTTTTAGATATTTATAATTATAAAAAAACGGAGATGATGTAGATGGCAACAACGAAAATATGGGCAATTAAAGATAGTATATCACGAGTAATAAGCTATGCAAAAAATCCAGAAAAAGACAATTTTTTCTGATTTGAAACAAGTATTAAAATATGCGGAAAACGACGAAAAAACAATAGATAATAATGAAAAAACTATGTATGTAACAGGTGTAAATTGTAATGCACAAACAGCCTATGAAGAAATGATAACAGTACAAAATAGATTTGATAAGACCACAGGAAATGTTGCATATCACGCATACCAAAGTTTTAAAACAGGAGAAGCAACAGCAGAATTAGCACACAAAATTGGAGTAGAACTTGCTGAAAAAATGTGGAGTGAATATCAAGTTGTAGTTGCAACACACCTCGATACTGGCACAGACCATAACCATTTTGTAGTAAATTCGGTTAATATGTTTACAGGAAAGAAATTTAATTGCAATAAGGTGGCATATTATCATTTTAGAGAGTTATCAGATAATCTATGTAGAAAATATGGACTAACAGTTATTGAAAAGCCAAAAGGAAAAACACCAAGAAGTATATATTTTGCAGAAAAACGAGGAGAACCAACAAAGTATAATATAATAAGAAAAACTATTGATGAAGCAATGCAGATGTGCATAAATTATGGACAATTTAAAAAGATAATGTATAAAAAAGGTTATATTATAAATGATGATTATAATAGGAAATATCCAACAATTCGTTCAATAAATGATAAAAAATCAGTAAGAATGTACCATTTAGGGGAGGAATATTTGCTAAAAAATATTGCAAACAAAGTTAAACACAATCCATATTATTATCAAAATAGATATATGGAATTTATACACCCTAAAAAAGAAAAAGCCAAAATATAAAGGTAAATTCACAGACATTAGTAAAATGAGTGGGATTGATGTATTATTTTTATTACTATTTCATTTGTTAGGATTATTACCAAAACGAGAAAACTATAAACCACTATCTCCAAAAATGAAACAAGAAATAAGAAAAATGGAACGATATTCTAATGAAATTAGACTTATTGTACGCGAAAAACTAAAAATAACAGAAGATGTAAAAAGCTATATTACACAGACTGAAAAAGATATTGATAGTGTTACTAATTTAAGACAAAAATACAGAAATAAGCTAAGAAATTGTAAAGATGATAACTTAATAGAAGAATATAAAGAAAAGCGAAATGAATGCACTACAATGCTAAATAAGTATAGAAAGAATCTAAAAATAGCTAATTGGATTTTAGAAGATACACCAAAAGTTAAAGAAGTTATCAAAATTGAAATGCAAATGAAAAATGGGCAAGAAGATATTACTAAAACAAAGAAAAAAGACAGAAACGCAAGATAGAAAAAATAAAGGTTGTTATAATAAAGATAACAGCCTTCAACTATTTATAAGGAAATATCAATAAAAAGCTATGAAAATATTGAAAATTGTGATATAAATATATAGAAAAAAAATAAAAGTTAAAGAAAGGTTTGAAAAATTATAAAAATTACAAAATTTCCACAATCATGTTTGCTAATAGAAGCGGAAGGAAAGAAAATTTTAGCAGATCCAGGAACATTAAAATACAAAGAAGAATATTTTGATACTTGGAATAATGTAGATATTATTTTAATAACACATAAACATCCAGATCATTGTAATACTGAAATATTAGAAAAGCTAAATAAAAAAATATAATAATATATGCTACAAAAAGAAGTTGCAGAAGCAAATAAAAGTTTAAAAATAAGTATTATTAAAGAAAATGATATTATAGAATTAGAGAATATAAAAATAGAAGTAGTACATGCAATACATGGATACCAACCATTATTAAAAGGTGCAAAAAGAGGTACACGAAAATGTAGGATATATTATAGATGATGGAAAAAACAGATTATATACAACAAGTGATACAATTTGTTTTAAAAAATGACTATAAAGCAGATATTCTATGCATTCCAGTAACGGATATGGACTAACTATGTCAGCATTTGAAGCAGCTTTATATGCAAAAGAAGTAGGAGCAGTGCTAACAATTCCAATTCATATGGATAATCCAGCATTTCCACCAGATTTTGACTTTATAAAAGAGATGTTTAAAAAATATGAAGTTGAGTATGAAATATTAGAGAATGATGAGAGCATTGAAATAGAATAAAAATACAAGTGCAAATTGTGTAGAAATAGGAGTTAAATATGAAAGTTTTAATATTAAGTTTCAGCAGTAACCAAGTCAATGAAGATAGTTTTATACCAAATAAAATAGGACTAACTTTTTTCCTGTGTAGAAGAATGCGAAAACAATTAAAAACATTAAAATATGAATATGAACATATTTGTATAAATAAAAAGAATATAAAAAATGTCTTGCATGTGGAAAAAGAGGTTGAGGAATTTGCTTAGATGAACATATTTGCATACAAAAAAAGATGATTTCAATGAGATTTATAAATATTTGGAAAATTTTGATGCATATGTATTTATTACTCCAGTATATTTTCATGAGATGAGTGAATCAGCTAAAACTTTTTTTGATAGATTAAAAAGATGTGATGCTTTCAATGATAATTCAAAAATAAAAGGGAAGAAAATAGTTTGCATTGCTTGTGCAGGTGGAAGTGGTAGTGGAACAGAAGAAACATTAAAGTCATTTGATACATTAAATTACTTTTTTTAGGAACTGAAATGTATTCAAGAATATCAGTAACAAAAGCAAATTTTGAAAATCAAAAAAGTGATTATAAGTGATGCAATGAAAATGGAGGGGAATTAACATGGAAACATTAGAAGAATATTTAGACTTTGCAAAAGATATAGCAAAATATGCTGGCGAAGTAATGATGAAATATTTTACACAGAATAATGGCGCAAGTTATAAAGGAGATAAAACTATTGTAACACTGGCAGACACAGAAATAAATTCATACTTAATAAAACAAGTTAAAGAAAAATATCCTTCTCATTCAGTAGATGGCGAAGAAGAACAGTTTGGTAAAAGTGATTATGTATGGGTATGTGATCCAGTTGATGGAACAGCAATGTATGCTAGACATATTCCAGTAGCAGTATTTTCATTAGCATTAGTTATAAAAGGAGAATCAAAAGTTGGAGTAGTATATGACCCATTTACTGATAGTTTATATACTGCTATAAAAGGTCAAGGTGCATATAAAAATGGAGAAAAGATAACTGTAAATGATTACAAATTAGATGATATGAAAACAGTATGTCATTATGATTTATGGCCAGGAGCAGACTATAATATATCTAAAGTATTACAAGAATTAGAAAATAAAACATATATTATTGGATTAGGAAGTATTATAAGAGCTTGTATGTGTGTAGCTTCTGGAGATTTTACTCTTGCTATTTTTCCAGGTACAAAACATAAAAATTGTGATATTGCAGCAGTCAAAGTGATTGTAGAAGAAGCAGGTGGAACAGTTACAGATTTATTTGGAAATAAACAAAAATATGATGAAAGTATAAATGGAGCAGTTGTTAGTAATGGAAAAATACATAATGAAGTAACTGAAACTGTAAAGAAATATTTAAAAGATAGAAATTAACAAAAAATAATTGGAGGAATTGAAATGGAAAATTATTTTATAATACATGGAAGTTTTGGGAGTCCATTTGAAATTGGTTTAGTTGGGTACAAGATTTTATATCAACAGATGGAAAACAAGTATATGTACCACAATTTCCAATAGGAGTTGATTATCAAAATTATGAAAATTGGAGCAAACTACTTAAATACTATTTAGATTTAGGATTAATCAATGAAAACACAACAATAATAGCACATAGTATTGCGCCAGTATTTGTTAGCAAATTTTTAGTAGAGAATAAAGTGAAAGTGAAAAAGTTAATATTTGTATGTGGATTTAACAACTATTTAGGAATAAATGAAGAATACGATACAGTAAATAGAACAATGTATTTTGATAACTTAGAAGATGTAAAACAATATGCAAATGAAATAATATGTTTCTATTCAGATAATGATCCATATGTAAAATATGAAGTAGAAAAAAGATTTTGCAAATAAGATTGCAACAGAGCAAATTTTAATACCAAATGCAGGACATATAAATAGTGAAAGTGGATATGACGCATTTGAAGATATAGTAAATTATCTTTAATGTAGATTTATAGGAGATGATTATGAGAAATATAACAGTTGAAATGGCATGTTCTATCAATGGACTAATTGCTACAGAAGATGGAAATGAAGATTTTCTATCTTACAGAGGTTGGGAGATAATGTTAGAATTTTTAGAAGAATATGATGTACTAATATGGGGAAGAAAAAACTTGGGAAAACATATTGTCTTGGGGAGACAACTATGTAAAGGACCTAAAAGACATAAATATAATTATTTTAAGTGAAACAAGTAATAGGCAAAATGAATTTTCAAATATTACATATTGTAATTCAATAGAAGATTGTTTAAAAGTATGTGAAAATTTGAAATATGAAAAATTATTTATTTCTGGTGGTGCAACAATAAATAATGCTTTTATGGAAAAAGGTATAGTGAATAATATAATTTTAAATTATAATCCATTTGTATTAAATAAAGGAATACCACTGTTTAAAGGTAATTATTTTGAAAATAAATTAAAACTTGAAAAAATAGTAAGAGAACAGGAAGATATAGTACAAGTTCATTATAGTGTCATAAACTAAAAATAAGAAAATAATTAGAGTAGAGAAAGGAGATGTTGATAAATGAAAGAATTAGATAACAAAGAAAATTACAATAATAAAACTTTTGAAGATATAAAACACATTGATGAAAATGGAATTGAATATTGGTATGCTAGAGAATTAATGAAAGTTTTAAGTTATAAGGATTGGAGATATTTTGATGCAGTAATTGAAAAAGCAAGAACAGCTTGTAAAAACTCTGAAATAACTGATGTTGACCATTTCGTTGTTGACAACAAAATGGTAGAAATAGGTTCTGGTGCAAAAAAGAGAACAAAAAGATTATAAATTAACACGATATGCTTGCTATCTTATAGCTCAAAATGCAAATCTAAGATTAAAATTGTTGCTCTTGCACAAACATATTTTGCAATTCAAACTAGAAAACAAGAAATTAGTGAAAAAGTATAGTTCATTAACGGAAGATGAAAAAAGATTTTATCAAAGAAAATTAACAAGAGAAAGGGCAACTATTCACTTAATCAAGCAGCTAAAAATGCAGGTGTCAAAAATTTTGATAAATTCCATAATTCTGGATATAAAGGATTATACAATGGAGAAACAGCAGATGATATTGCTAAAAAAGAAAAGGATTAAGATATAGAGAAGATATTTTAGACAATATGGGAAGTGAAGAACTTGCTGCTAATTTATTTCGTATAGCATAAACAGAATCAAGATTAAAAAGAGATAAAGTTGATACTGAAAAAGAAAGCTTTGCGATACTCATAATAAAATTGGGAAAATAGTTAGAAAAGCAATTAAGCAGGCAGGACGGAACTATGCCAGAAGAATTGCCTACACCTAAAAAGAGTTTAAAACAATTAGAAAAAGAAAACAAAAACAGTTTAAAGAAAACAGAAAAATAATTGATATACGATTATATTTAGAAAGGTAAAATGATTTTATGAATAATATAAAATATGTTAAAATGATGGGATTTAGAAAATTCAAAGATACTACAATTATATTTAATGAACATTTAAATATTATAATTGGAGAAAATGAAGCGGGAAAGAGTACAGTTGTGGAAGCAATAGACATAGCGATTAACCAGTTATACAAAAATGCAGATAAGTCTATTATTAAAGAATTAATAAATATTGAAGATTATAATGATTTTAAGAAACATCCATCAATAGAAAATTTACCTAAAATATATATCGAAGTAGGATTAGAATTAGATACTAGTATTAACAGTAGTACATACAGTGGAATTGAATATTATAACACTGACAAAAAGACTAATAATACTGGAATTGCGTTTAAATGTGAATTTAATGATGAGTTAAAAGACATAGCAAGTACTATTATTAGTAATGGAAATATACCATATGAGTGTTATTCTTTTTAAGTGGAAAACATTTGCTGGAGCACCTTATAATTCTTTAATAAAACCTATAAAGTATTTAGGAATAAATACATCGAATATTGAAACAAATAACACTTATAATAATTATAACAAATCGTTATTTAATAATAAGGTACAAGAATTAGATAGAGTTAAAGCCAAAGGAAATTATAGTGAAAAAATTGATAAAATATTAGAAGATGAAATATTTACAATTGATGAAAATAGAAAATTTGGAATAAATAGAAAAAAGGTTATATTAGAAAATATAATAAATATAGTTGAAGGTGGAGTTCAATTGAAAATAAAGGAAGCGGAATGGAAAACTTAATAAAAACTAAAATGGCATTAGAAAAGAAGAGTAATAATGACATTATTTCTATAGAAGAACCAGAAAATCATTTAAGTTATAATAATTTAAGAAAGATGATAAAAGAAATAGAAGATAGGGAGAAATCAGCACAAATTATAATAACAACACATAGTAGTATGATAGTAAGTAGTTTGAATTTAAAGAATGTCATTTTACTTAATAATTCTATTCCAAAAGATTTAATGAATTAGATGATACTGTTGCTGATTATTTTAATAAAAGTGATAACAATAAGTTATTAGAGTTTATACTATCTAAAAGAGTTATTTTAGTAGAAGGTAATACGGAATACATATTATTTCCTAAGTTCTATAGAAAAAATTAATAAGAGTTCAATTGATAAAGATAATATTAGTATTATTTCTGTTGGAGGATTAGGATATAAGAACTTTGTTTATATTGCTGAAATATTAGATAAAGAAATGGTAGTTATTACTGATAATGACAAAAATGAAGAAAAAATTAAGGAAATAAATGATTATAATCAGAAAAGTACAAAGATTAAAATATATACGGATCAAGATAAAAATAGATGGACTATAGAAGTTTGTATTTATGAAGATAATAAAGAATTACTAGATAAAGTAATACAAGTTAAAGATAATGCAAAATATTATTTTAATGGTAATGATTACGGAAAAACTTTAGGTAAAATGCTTAATAATAAAACTGATACAGCTATAAAAATTTTAAGTGAAGATATAGAAATACCAAGTTATATAAAAGGAGCAATGGAATGGATAAAAAATTATGTTAGCTGTAGCAGGGGCTGGAAAAACTTATGAATTGTGTCATAGTATTAATAAAGAACAAAGGAATTTTTTACTAGCATATACCAATGAAAATATAAAAAATATAGAAAAAGAAGTTATAGATAAATTTGAGAGATTCCTAAAGAAACAAAGATATTAACATTTGACAGTTTTCTATATAGATATTTCATTAGACCTTATGAATTATTAATTTTGAAAATTTTAAAATAGAAAGATTTGAAACTAAAGGAGTAGATATCTTACATACTCAGAGCCAGCTTATAAAAATGGTGGATATAATCCTAAATATAAGAAAAAAGATAACATTGAGCATTATATTATAAATAGAAAATATTATTGTTCAAGGATTCCAGAATTAATTTTAGATATCAAAGATTTATTTAATATTGCGATAAGTAATGTAAATAATTATTGCGATTACATTTACGTAGATGAAGTTCAAGATTTTAGAAAAGAACATTATAAAGTTTTAGAAAAGATAATAAAGGAATGTAACAATATTTTAATGGTTGGAGATTATTGGCAACATTCTGTTAGTGGACAGAATAATAGTGGAATACCATTTAAAGATACAACATATCAAGAATACATTGACAAATTAAGAAAAATAGATTTGAAAGTTGATGATACTACTTTAAAGAAATCTAGACGTTGTTCAAAAAAATATTTGCAATTTTGTGAGAAAAAAATTAAACATAGATATTGAAGCATTAGACAATAGTAAAGAAGGAAATGTTAGTTTTATTAGTAATCGTAGTGAAATAAAAAGAAATCCTTGAAAATGATGACATAGTAAAGTTACTAAACAAAAATAGCAGAATCTATTCTTTTCATTCAATAAATTGGAGTTATTCAAAAGGTGATACATATAAAGATATATGTGTTATATTAACAGATGATTATCAAGAGCTAGAAAATGAAAACTTTATCTTATCTAAAGATACAATTACAAATAATCAATTGTATGTTGCTTTAACAAGAGCAAGTAGGAATGTTTATATTTTAACAAAGGATAAATTTTATGAACAGAGAGATAAATATTTAAAAAAAGTATTGAAATATTTATGAATTTATGTTAAATTAAAAACATAGTAATAGACAAAAAACACCCATATGGGTATACATATCTTTGAAACTATTGCTATAACTAATTTTGAAACGGATAATAGAGAGCTTTTGTACAAGATATTTTTCGCATACGTCCTTCGCTAACGCACCAAGAATGAAAGATTAACTAGAATTGTTAATCTTTTTATTTTTTTTTGAGATTGTTTAATCTGGAATCGAAAAGGAGGAATAGAAAATTGTCCAGTGGACAATTTTTCCCGACGCGGCTCGGCGATTCCAGTTCAAGGCACCAAGCAAAAAACATTGTATCAACAGATATAGCAGTTTTTATTTTTCTATTTTGGGGCTCAACATTTTTAGTAATTTTGTGTGTCAAGAAGTGTGTCAAATTATCTATAAAACTAAGAAAACAGCAAGGAGGTTAATCCTTGCTGTTTTGTTTATTACATCTTGTTTATAACAGACATGATCGAAAGCTCAAAAATTACCTGTTATTCTCAAATCCTTTCCATCAGGTGTATTGCAGAAGTCAAATCCGCTAGAAAATGTTCGGTCTACTTTTTGCAAGCCTAGGAACCAGAGATGGGTCACACAAATACGAATAATCGTAAATGTAAATTTCAAAGTCGTCATATTGAGAAGCCTCTTTGTCTGTCATGAAATTAATTCCGAGAACAGGAGGCTCTTCACAGTAAGACTCCCATACATCTCTGAAACCCAGAGCTTCATCTTTCCTGTCATAGCTAAATCCGGGTAGAGGAATGTGTCTGCCATCTTCCAAAGTTGCAAAAGCAACAGAATTACTAATTTCAAAGTATGGCTGATGTGTCGCAAAGTATTTACATTCTCTGTAAGAATAATGAAATCTGTCAAATTTACAATTCATTTTTAAGACACGTGGCTCTTGTGAAATAACAGCTTCTTGATAACGAGCATCATAGGAAAAATGAATTTTGTCAAATTTAACAATATCTGCGAGTTCTAAAAGACCATTCAGACCATAAACTGTGTAATTTGACACCTGTTTGGCATCCTCATCGGAGTAACGATTAAATATCATACTGTGCGTATTAGGCATTTTACCATAAGGAGAGGCATCAAGAATGAATTTTAAATTTGCATTTGGGTCGGCTAAACCGATTATGGCTGTTGGTCCGTCTCCAGGGCAAAGGCCATATTGAACAAAGCCGTTTGTAAATTGGTTTAGATTTTGAACTTCTTCATACCGATAAGTACCTTTGATAGAATAAGAGGCTTGAGCTGTGTCATTTATGGCTAATGTTACTCTTCCGTTTACTATTAATACTTGTATATCGCGATCAGGATAATATTCGTCATATAATTTTTGTAAAATTTTTTCAATCATATGTTTATTCCTCCTTTTGATTGTTCGGAGGACCATGCCTCCGAAAATATTGGTGTTCGAAGGCAATACAATATTGCGATACACAGATTATATCACGATTTACATAAAAAACAATAGATGTGAGTTGTTAAAAATGAATTGAAAGTTGAAAGTATAAAAAATGATTTAAACCTAACAATATTGAAAATGCGATTATCTTATGATACTATTACCTTGATGAATATTTATAAGAGGTATAATATGTGGAGTATTAAAGAGATAAAACAAAAAGGCAAGAAAACATTAAAAAATAATTTATGGACATTACTTTTAATTGGCTTATTTATGACGATTGTAGTTGGAAAGTATGCTGTTAATAACGATTCTTTATCAAACTTGAATGTTTTGAAACAATTTATAGAGGATAGAAAAAATGGGAAAAGAGCTAACTTGGATTGACAAAGAAAATCCAGAAGTAATGTTAAATAAATATCTTGATGAGATGGTTTCTCAGATGTTTTCTGGAAATAGTAGTGTTATTACAGATGTAATAAATGATTACAACGAAAAGAATAATGTTACTAAAGGCGTATTTTTATACGGTGTTTAATGTTGTAACTAAGGGACATGAACATGTTCAAAAAATTATTCAAACTATTGCAAGTTACGAAAATAAAACAACAATTTTGAAAATTCTAATTATTGTAGTTGCTGCAGGAGGTATGGCAATAAAGATTTTATATCTTATCCAATTCAAATAGGAGAGACAAGAATATACTTGGAGAGCAGAAATTACAAGAAAACAAAAGTGTATAGAATGTTGTATCCGTTTAGAAAAGGAAGATATTTAAATGTAGTAAAATCTATGCTACGAATGGAAATATATCAACTTTTATGGAATTTGACCATTGTTGGAGGCATTATAAAGCAGTATTCATACAAAATGATTATGTACATAATTGCGGAAAATCCACAAATTAGTTCAAAAGATGCAATAAGAATTTCAAGAGAAATGATGAACGGAAATAAGTGGAGAGCATTTTTATTAGATTTATCATTTATTGGCTGGAATATCTTACAATATATTACGTTTGGTTTGGCTGGAATTTATGTTTCACCATATTATACTGCTACAGAAGTCGAATTATACGCATTTTTAAGAAAAGAATACATAGAAAATAAAAAATATGGATATGAATTATTAAATGATACAAAATTGTATGAAGAAAATCCAGGAACAGCAAGCTATCCAGATGCATTTGAATTTGAAAGAAAGAAGATAAAAATTGACTATAATAAAAAATTATGAGCTTACATCTATAATATTATTTTTTTCTTTATTTTTTCATTTGTAGGCTGGGTGTGGGAAGTAGCATTATATTTATTTAGAGATGGAATATTAGTAAACAGGGGAACTTTATATGGACCTTGGTTACCAATTTATGGAACAGGTTGCACACTCATAGTACTTTTAACAAAATTTAAAAAGTTTAGAAAGATGTTGAAAAATCCATTTTTAACATTTGGAGTGGTAATGTTTTTATGTTCTGCAATAGAATATGCAACTTCTTGGTATATAGAGGTTACTACTGGAATAAGATACTGGGATTATACAGGCGTATTCTTGAATATAAATGGACGAATTTGTTTGGAATGTTCACTATTCTTTGGTCTCGGAGGTGTATTATGTGTATATATTGTGGCACCATTCTTAGAAAGAAATTTGCAAAGATTAACAAATAAATTAAAAATATCAATGTGCATAGCCTTGCTATTGATATTTGGAGCAGACAATGTTTACTCACATTTTCATCCACACGTTGGAGAAGGAATATCGAGCAGTGTAGAAAATCCTACTAAAGTGCCAAACTTAATACAAAGATTTTAGAGAAAAAAGACGTTCTTAAATTAAACTAAATTGTCTAAAAGAACGTCTTAAATTTTATAAAAATTTTTTCATTTGTTCTATATCATTTTTTTGTAATGTGACAAAGTCATTTAAAATATTTTTACAGGTTCATCAGCTCTAGGATTATGGTTCAAAAGCTTTTGACATTTTATAATTCCCATGTCTCCACCTTGAATCATAAGTTCCGCAATTTTCGAGTTACTCTTATCAGTCATAGTGTTCATTTGAGTCCCCATCAAGCCATCATCTTGTCTGTAACAGGTGCTTCATCTGGAATTTCTCCATATTTATCAAATTGATTGTTTACTCTATCAATAATTCTGCCATATTCTGTGTATTGAAAAGTTAAATTTTCTTTCATATTCTCGTCGCCAACTTTTTTTCAAAACATACGAGATAGAATCCATTCCCATTTTAGCAGCCTTATTAATCTCATTTAAAATAGTCAAATTAATATTTTCATCTTTTCCACTATTAAAATTTTCTCCCATAAAATCAGTCCTTTCAAATTTTATAATATTATTTGCAAAAAAAGAAAAAATATGTATTGAAATAAAAAGGATAATGAATTACGCAAGTTATTAATAAAAAGATTGTTAATGAAAATGTCAGAGATATATAGTAAAAAAAATGTAGAAATATTAACAAAATTATGTTATATTTACCAATAAGATTATTGTTGTTTAAAAATGAAAATATATGAATAAAAAATGAATTAAAAATGTAGTGTAAAAGAACCCAAAATTTAACATATAAATAGAAATGTATAATCTAAAAACCGCAATTATCATAAATAAGGAGGTAAAAGATTATGAACAAACAAGAAATTATGGAGTTGTTAAATATAGGAGAAAATAGAGAAGTAGAGTTTAAGGAATCATATAAAAAATTACCAAAATCACTATGGGAAACTTATTCATCTTTCGCTAATACTAGAGGCGGAATTATTATATTAGGAATAAAAGAGAATAAGGAAACAAAAAAATGTGCACAATAGAGGGCGTTGAAGAAGTAAATAATATTTTAAAAGATTTTTGGAATACTATTAATAATAGTGAAAAAAGTAAGCTGCAATATATTGAATGATGATTGCTTAGAAATAATGAAAGCGGAAAATAGGATGCTAATTATAGTAAATGTTCCGAATGCCAATAGAAAAGATAAGCCTATATACATAAACAACAATCCAATTACAGGCACTTATAAAAGATATCATGATGGTGACTATAGATGTAATAAAAAGGAGATACAAGTTTTGTTTAGTGAAAGCACTGAAGAATCAAAAGATGAGATTATATTAAATGAATTTAATATTAACAGTATTGATAAAGAAACATTAGAAAGTTATAGAAAAAGATTTAAATTACACAAGGGTGATTCACATGAATGGAGTAACTTAACAAATGAAGAATTTTTATATATGATAGGTGCAATAGATCGAAAAACAAGTAAATTGACTTTGGCTGGACTTTTTAATGTTTGGATATAATAGAGATATTGTAAAAATTAAACCAAGTTTCTTTCTTGATTATAGAGAAATAGATGATTTTATTACCACTGAGAGATGGTCAAATAGAATAACTTCATCACCAGATGAAAATAGAGAGGGAAATCTATGGGGCTTTTTTTCTAAGGTTGTAAATAGATTGACAGCAGATATTCCAACTCCATTTGCCCTAGATAAAGATTTAATGAGAATCGATGATACTGACGTGCATAAGTGTGTAAGAGAGCGGATTGGCAAACTGTCTTATACATGCAGATTATTCAGAAAGTGGCAGTATAGTGATAGAAAAAGGACCAGATTATTTTAAATTTTCAAATCCAGGAAACTTAAGAATACCTATTGAGATTGCAATGCAGGGAGGAAGAAGCGATCCTAGAAATGTTATTTTGCATCAAATGTTTTCATATTTAGGATATGGAGAAAGAGCTGGCTCAGGGTTATATATGATCAATAAGGTATGGAGCGAAAAAAAAGAATGGATTAAACCAAAGATGGAAGTTGAATTAAATCCCAATAGAACGATGTTAACTCTATATATGAAGAAACAACAATTTGTAAATAATTACCCAAATAATTACCCAAATAATTACCCAAATGAATTAACACAAATTCAGATAAAGATATTAGAAATAATAAAAGCAAATCCTAGAATAAATGTAAGGCAAATTAGTGAACAGATTAAAGAAATTAAGTATGATGCTGTTAGATGGAACATAGCGGAGTTAAAGAAGAAAAAAAATTATAGATAGAAAGGGCACAACAAAGAAAAGGGGTATGGAGTATATTATTGGAGTAATTGTGCAATATAAAATAGATATGAATTGATTATGCACATTGAAAATTCAATGAGTTTAATATATACTGGTACAAGAAATAAAATTCAATTACAAAAGTTTGAAAAATTTAGAAGTTTTCAAATTATAGCAATAGAAGGGAAAATGAGAAAAATTATGGCAAGTGTTAAATGGACTGATGAGCAACAAGCTGCGATTGATAAGAAGGGTTCAAATATTTTGGTCGCTGCTGCTGCCGGTAGTGGTAAGACTGCGGTTTTGGTTGAGCGTATTATTAAGAAAATTATTGTTGACCGTGTTGATATAGATAAAATTTTGGTGGTTACTTTCACTAATGCTGCAGCATCTGAGATGAGAGAGAGAATTCTAGAAGCTATTTATAAGAAAATTGAAGAAAATCCGGAAGATGCAAATCTTCAAAAACAGATTATTCTTCTTAATAAATCGAGTATATGTACAATAGACTCGTTTTGTCTTGATGTTATTAGAAATAATTTTATGAGATTGATATATCTGCGAATGCGAGAGTTGCAGATAGCACTGAAATGTTGCTATTAAAAAGCAAGAAGTATTAGATGATATGTTTGAAGCTAAATATATTTCAGGTGATAAAGATTTTCTAGATTTAATTGACACCTACACGAAGTACAACAAAGATGAAGATTTAAAAGGACTAATTTTGAAAATTTATACATATATTCAAGCATCACCTTTTCCAGAAGAATGGTTAAATGAAAAGGTGGAAATGTTTGATATTGAAGGAAAATATACAAACTTCTCTGACACCCCATGGGGAAAGATTATAAATAAAAATGTAAGTGATATATTGGAAAATGGAAAATTAAAGCTAGAGAGTATTAGAAAAAAAAATGACACGTTTTCCAGAACTTGAAAAATTTATAAATACGATAAATATAGACCTTGCGGATTACTACTTTTTAAAGGATAACCTAAATGATTGGGATAAGTGTGTTAATGCAATTGTAGCACTAAAAGATAAAAGAAATAATTGGCCAACTGATAAAAAAGTTACTAATGACCTAAAAGATGAAGCAAAAAAAATATAAGAGACAGTGTTAAAGAAGAATTTAAGAAAGTTAAAGAATTGTTAAATTGCACGTCAGATGAAGCGATTGCAGACATAAACTTTATGTACAATATTCTGAATAAACTTAAAAAACATAATATTGGAGTTTTCTGAGAAGTTCTATCAGAAAAAAAAAAGAGAGAAAAACATAATGGACTTCAATGATATGGAACACTTAGCTTTGAAAATTCTAGTAAAAAAAAGGCGGAGCTGGAAATGTTGTTAAAACAGAGGTCGCAAAAAAAAGATGAGGGAAGATTGGAAGAAATAGCAATAGATGAATATGAAGATAGTAATTTGGTACAAGAGTATATCCTAACGAGTGTATCAAAGGGAAACAATGTTTTTATGGTTGGAGATGTTAAGCAGAGCATTTACAAGTTTAGACAGGCAAGACCTCAATTATTTATAGAAAAATATAATAAATATAAGTTAGAACCAGAAGCGGGCGAAGATAGAAAAATTCAGCTATTCAAAAACTTTAGAAGTAGAGAAAATGTACTAAACATTACAAACATGGTGTTTGAAGATATTATGAGCAAAGAGCTCGGAGACATAGATTACAATACGAATGAGTATTTGAATTTAGGAGCATCTTATCTGGAAATTCCAGAGCAGGATTACACGACTGATATCGAGATTATAGATACGAGTGATGAAGATAATGATATCTGGAAAGATGAGGATTCAGAACAATCGGTATACATACCATTAGAGGAAGATAGCAATGATGCAGAACAAGAAAGAGTAGAAGATGTTGTATTAGAGGCAAGATTTGTAGCAAAGAAAATTAAAGAATTAAAGTGGTAGACAAAAAAAGAAGGAAAAAGAAACATTAGATATAAAGACATTGCAATCTTATTAAGAAGCATAACTGGAATTGCGAATGTTTATGAAAAAAGAAATTTCTATGCTAGGAATTCCTGTATACAGTGATAGCTCTGGAGAATATTTGCAGTCAATCGAAATAGAAACCATTATGTCATTGCTAAGAATAATAAACAATCCAATGCAAGACATTCCACTAGTTACTGTAATGCGTTCGCCAATAGGCAATTTTACAGACAATGAGCTTATTGAAATTAGATTGAATGATAGAAATTCAAACTTTTATGAAGCTCTTATGAAGACTAATACACCAAAGGTTAGAAAGTTCTTGCAATTATTAGAAGAGCTAAGAAATGATGAACAATACATGGCTCTAGACGAATGGATTTGGAACATATATACAAAGACTGGTTACATGAATTATGTGAGCCTAATGCCAAATGGAAATTTGAGAGTGTCAAATTTGAAGATGCTATTGAAAGAGCAAAACAGTATGAATCCGCAAGTTTTAAAGGGCTATTCAACTTTATTAATTTTATAGATAAGATAAAATTTAATAGTGAAGACTTAACTTCTGCAAAAATAATAGGCGAAAACGAAGACGTAGTAAGGATTATGAGTATTCATAAGAGTAAAGGACTAGAGTTTCCAGTTGTAATATTAGCAGGAGTCGGAAAGCAATTTAATATTCAAGATTTAAACGAAAAAATATTACTGGATCAAGATTTAGGACTCGGACCACAATATATCGATTTGGAAAGACATATTGAATTTAAGACTCTAGCTAAAAAGGCACTAGCAATAAAAGCAAAAAGAGAAGCCGTGTCTGAAGAGATGAGAGTTTTGTATGTTGCATTAACAAGACCAAAAGAAAAATTGATAATAGTTGGAAGGCAAAAAGATGCGAACAAAAAGATAACTGAAAAGCAAAAGGCTTTAGAGGTGTATCCATCAGACGATAGTAAAATTAATGCATATTTATTGCAAAAATACAAAACATATTTGGATTGGTTAGAGCTAATATATGAAAAAGAGGGAGTAGCAAAAACAGAAAAAATATTCAGAGTAAATGTGCATAATAAAAAAAGAACTATTAGAAAATTTGAAAAAAGAAGAGAAAATAGAAGAAGACATTTATCAAAAAATAATAGAAAATGCTAAGAAGTCTGATAAAGAAGAAAAGCAAAAAATATTAGAGTACTTAAACTGGAAATATCCACATGAAGACATAGAAGGAGTTCCAACCAAGACGTCTGTAACAAAAATAAAAGAAATGGTAAATGCAGAACAGGTAGAAGAACAGACTAAAAATGTGAAATTTGCAGTAGAAGAAAAAAAAAGAGGCAAGAGCTATAACGCAAAAACCTAAATTTGTAAACAATAATGAAAATGTAAAGATTAGCAATGCACAAAAAGGAACTTTAATGCATTTATGTGTTCAGAAAATGAATGAAAAAGAAGAATATACAGCCGAGAAGATTCAAGAATTAATAGATGGATTAAAGCAAAAAAAATAATAAGCGAGGCAGAAGCGGAGAATATAAATATAAGCAAATTACAAGGATACACAAAACTGATTTATGGCAAGAATTAAAAAATGCAAAAGAAATCCATAAAGAAAAAGCATTTTATATAAATGTAAAAGCAAGTAGAATGTATGATATAAGCAAGGAAAATGATGAAAACATATTAGTACAGGGAATTATAGATTTATATTATATAGATAAAGACGGAAAGCTAGTACTAGTCGATTACAAAACAGATTATGTGGAAGCGGAAAAAGAAAGCGAATTAGTAGAAAAATACAAAGAACAATTATATTTATATAAAGATGCACTAGAAAAGGCATTAAATAGAAAAGTGGATAGGATATTGGATATATAGTTTGTATTTGAATGAATCGATAGTGATTGAAAAATAATTACAATTTTGCTACGTCAAATATCATTTCAAATGCGGTTACATACAAAAGTATGCGCCCTTGCCTTTGAAATTCATTTTCCTTGCAAAAATTTAATTCTTTTCCAATCAAATTTAACCTAAAGAGAGAAAGGAGGAAGTGCACTTGCAGTGTACAGAAAAAAATGAGATTAGACAAATTTTTAAAAGTTTCAAGAATAATAAAGAGAAGAACAGTTGCAAACGAAGCGACTGATGGTGGAAGAATATCTGTAAATGGTAAAGTGGTAAAACCAAGCTATGAAGTAAAAGTTGGAGATATTGTAGAAATCAAATTTGGAGATAAAATATCAAAATTTAAGATAGTAGAAATACCAACAGTACAAAGGTAAAAAACATGCCACAGATGGTAGAAGAAGTGGAGCAGTAATTCAATAGAAAAATGTAGAAAAGTAAGCAAATGTGTAAGAATTTGACGTACGATTTTGCTTGCTTTTTCTTTTGTTTTGAGAATATAATTATAGAGCTTGGAATAGATGAAAACATCTATGAAAGTATTAACGTTAATATATATTTAAATTTATCAAATTATTTTTAATCAAAAAGATTAATTTCTTTATTCGCTATAGCGAAAGGTAAAATCAAAACCAATCAACATGTTGTGTTGCAAATGAAAAAAATATTATTTTGAAAACATTCAGAGAAAATTTATTGAGATAAAATACATAAAAATTTTACTTATGAGTTGAAAAATAATCAATAGAATGGTAAAATGGAAAGGAAGAAAAATCTTACAAAAACTTGTTTTCTATAGGATTTACAGAAGGATTTTATTACAAGCCAAGAATTGATAAAGAAGTGCTAGAAAAATATCATGAAGGATTGGTTTGTTGTAGTGCTTGTTTGGCAGGAGAGGTTTCTCAGGCAATTCTAAAAAGGAGATATGGAAGAAGCTGAGAGAGTGGCTACTTGGTTTAAGAATGTATTTGGAGAAGATTATTATTTGGAAATACAAAATAATGGAATTAAAGAGCAAGTTTTAGTAAATCAAAAGCTGATTGAACTTTCAAGAAAGTTGAACATAGAGCTTGTTGCAACAAATGATTCGCACTATTTAAGAAGAGAAGATGCTTTACAACCATGAGATTTTACTTTGTATTCAGACTGGCAAAAAGATTACCGACGAAGATAGAATGAAGTTTGAAACAGACGAACTATATATTAAGTCACCAGAAGAGATGGCAGACTTTTTCTCTGGTGTGCCTGAAGCAATAGAGAACACTGTAAGATTGCAGATAAGTGTAATGTAACACTTTGAATTTGGACACACAACAAAAAGACCCAGTTGTAACCTATGTTCCAATATATGTAAGAGATGGAATGATTTCGACACATATCATGACAACTCTGAAGAGTTAGGGTCTATTAAAGATGGACTTCTTAGGACTTAGAACTCTAACAGTTATACAAGATACCATAAATTTGGTTAAGAAAAAATAGGGGCATTGATGTAAAAATTTGACCAAGGAATGAATGATCCAAAGGTATTCAAATTATGGCAAGACGGAAACACGATGGGAATATTCCAATTTGAGAGTCAAGGAATGACAAACTTCATGAAGGAACTTAAGCCAGATTGTTTGGAAGATTTAATTGCCGGAGTTTCATTTACCGTCCTGGACCAATGGACCAAATTCCAAAGCGTATATATCGAATAAGAAAGACCCTGACCATGCTGTTTACACACATGACAGCTTAAAGCCAATATTGAAAGTAACTTAAATATTTGATGAGATGGCAGAATTTGCAAAATATGCATTTAATAAATCACATGCTGCATGTTATGCTGTTGTTGCATATAGAACAGCATATTTAAAAGCATATTATCCAGCAGAATTTATGGCTGCAACCTTAAATAGTTTTTAGAAATTTGGATAAAATCCCGGAATATATAGATGAATGTAAAAGATTAAAGATAGAAATTTTAAAACCAGATATAAATAAAAGTATGACAAAATTTACAGTAGAAAATGGAAAAAATCAGATTTGGGTTAGGAAGTATAAAAAAATGTAGGAATAGCTCAGTTGAGGCAATAATAGAAAGAGAAATAAAAATGGAAATTATAAAGGATTTATTGATTTTTGTGAAAGAACACTTGAAAAAAGGCGTAAATAAAAAGTGTGTAGAAAGTTTAATAAAAGCAGGCGTGTTTTCTGAATTTGAACAAACAAGAGCAACTTTGTTGGCATCATTTGAACAGATAATTGATGCAATTCAAAGTGAGAAAAAAGAGTTTTGAGGACAGGTATCAATGTTTGATATTGGAACAAAAGAAGAAAAAGATGATATGCAAAAACAAAAATATGCATTTGAATTGCATGAAGAAGTTTCTGATAAAGAATTTTTCTATGGAAAAAGAAATGTTGGGAATTTATATTTCTGGACATCCATTAGAAAATATAGAAACTTAATAAAAAACAAGACAACTATAAGTTCATTTGATTTGAATCATACCGGTGTAAAAAAAATGGTGAACAAAGTTCAGAAACAGGAAGAATATATTAATAAGTAAAAAGAAATTTAAGGATGGTCAATATGTAAAATATGCAGGAATAATAACTGGAATAAAAAAGAAGTATACAAAAAATAATAAGATTATGGCTTTTGTAACAATTGAAGATTTATACGGTAGTGCAGAAATAATAGTATTTGAAGGTCCATACATGAACTCTAAAGATTCGTTATATGAAGAGAATATTGTTATTGTTAATGGACGTTTTAAGTGTAAGAGAAGATGAGATGACAATTATAGCTACCGATATTAATGATTTTGAACAGAAAAATACTAATAAGTTAATTTTGATATTACAGGTTTAGATGAGAAAAAAAGGATAGATTACGTGGTGGAATATGCTACTTTTCTGGAGATAAAAATAATATGCAAGTCTTTGTAAAGATTGGTGAAGAAGAGAAAAGTTGTGGAGCAATATTTGTAAATGAAAAAATATTAGAGCTATTTAAAAAATTTTAGGTGAAGAAAGAGTTGATTTATGTTGACAACATATTGATAAAAATGTTATAATAAAATAGTTACAAGTAAAAAACAAAGCTAGAGGACACGGTATACCGTGTAAGGAGGTAAAATGAGCGGTTATTTTAAATTTTTTCTGGCGGAGGAAAAGTCATCTTTTTAAGGATAGAAAAAAAAAGAAGGCTTTTTAGTAATGCCTACTGCAAGAGTGCAAAAATGGGAAAAAATGGACAGAGGCCAATTTGAAGTTTCTCAAGCATTTTTGGGAAGATGTTTGGTATAAGTTCCTTATTATCCAAATTGTCGTTTACTAATTGGTTTTGCAGTTTTAAATAAAACCATGGCGACAATTGCACTTGTTTATTAGCAGTATTTGCAGTATTGTCATTTTTGGCAGTAAAAGTCAACTCAATTCAGAGGAATAATCGAAGGGTTATTAGGGAAGAGTTGAGAAGAAGAAATATTTATTAACTATTACCTTAGCACATTGGTATTCCTGTTAGGAATATTAATGTGCTTAAAATCTATTGTAAAATATTTTTAAGCTTATTTTACAATATTACATAAGAAAAAAAGGAGGAAAATTATGAAAAATAGTGTTTTTTATGTTCACAGATATTGTCGGCAAAGAGAAGTATCAGGTTCATGTTTTTTCTATTCTGTGCATTGGCCAGATGGTGAAAATGTAAGATTTTTGTTGATGCTGGTGCTTTTCAGGAGAAAAAAACAATTCATACTTAAATGGGTATTTTCCATTTAAAGCAGAAAAAATTATCTTTTGGTATAATTACGCATTTGCATTTTGATCATGTAGGAGTATTACCAGTAATTGTGCGTCAGGGCTTTAATGGTAGAATCTATTCAAGTTATTCTACTTTAAAACTTTTAGATGTTGTTTTAGCTGATACAACTACAATAGTTGATAAAAAGTTAGGAACAACAATAGCAACAATAGAAGAAAAGAGAAAACTTTGGACCATACTGTAGGATGTGCATATAACAAGATAATAAAACCACACAAAAATATAAAAATAATTTTTTTTGAATAATGGGCATTTAGTAGGAGCAGCAATTGTACTAATAATAATTTCATGCCCAGGTGAACAAGATATTACAATTTTGCATACTGGAGATTATAAAGATAAAATATATTTTTTGATGTGGAACAGCCACCTGAAAATATTACGAAAATGAATATTTCATCATTTGTTATGGAATCTACATATGGAAATGTGGATTCTACAGATTCAAAAATTTGATGAGTGTTTGGAAGAAAATATTTCATGGGCAATAAATAAAGGATTTACAGTAGTTTGTCCAACTTTTGCATTAGGCAGGCATCAGGAGGGGTTATATAAGATAAAGAATATTAAGGATAAAAGTAGGATACCTGAAGATATACCTGTTATTGTTGATGGAAAGTCATCACAAATATTTAATGCAAGATTTAAGTATTCTGATTTAGACATAAAGCCTGAAATGAAAAATTTTATGCCTAAAAATACTTATGCTATACCACGTTCTGCTAACAGAAATATTGTTAGAAAAGAAATAATAAAAAATACAGAACCTAAGATTATTTTAAGTCCTGGTGGTATGGGGGATTATGGTGCAGCTAAAGTTTTTATTTGGAAAATTTAATTCAAAGACGAGATGTTATGGTACATGGATTAGGTTATGCATCTCCAATTTCGGTATTATATAAATTGTTAAATACACAGTTGTATGATAAAGTAAATTGTTATGGAAATGTATATACTTTGAATTGTATTGCAAAAAAGTACTTCGGAGTTAACTTCACATGCACCAAGAGATATTTTATTAAGATTTATGAAAACTTTTTTCCAAATATTAAGTCAGTGTCAATTAATCATGGAGAATTAGGTACAAAAAAAAGCTGTAGAAAATATGTTTTGAATAACACAGAATTAGGAGAAGAAAATGTTGATATTTGTTCGCCAGAAGTTGGGGTTATAATAAAACCTGAAGGAATAGTGGGAACGTTTAAAAACACAGCTAATTTCAAATGATTTATGAAAGATAAGAATTTGTAATTAAAAGAGAATAGCCAGGGGTCATAATTTATGATCCCTGGCTAAAAATCATGTTACAAATTAGAAGAGCTTTAATATTTCTTTTACAAATGGACTTCTTACAGATTCATTTTCATCAAATCCAATCTGGCAACAATATGGTTTTCCTTTTAAGAGTTCAGATGCATATGTTAAACCATTATATCTTTCGTTTAAAACCTTTTGCATCTGTCTGGGATGGATCGCCTAAAAAGGATAATTTTTGAACCTGTTCCAATCCTTGTTAAAGAGTTTTTAATTTCTTCTGGACGAATATTTTGTGCTTCGTCTACAATGTAGAATGAATTGGTAAATGTTCTACCTCTTAACAAGTCAAGAGAAATAATTCTAAAAAAGGCCATCATCCATAATATCTCTTAAGGTATCAGGTTTGGAATGTTCTGATGTTGTAGAATTGCTATTACCTGTGGATTCTAAAAATGTGTTTCTGAAGAACTAGGATTCTGTATTAGTTGCTTTTCGTTTTGTTTTTTCTTGATTTTTGCTGCAATACTTTGATTTCTATTTTGTATTTAAAATATTTGTTGAAATTCAAGATTTCGTTTGCATTGTCAAATACCTGCGGTATATGGATTAAGTTTGTCTTCTATACCGCCTTTAACAGCGCCGATTTTTTTTGACTTTTCATCAAGCATTGGGGCAGATACTAAAACTCTGTTGTATAATGCAGTATCTTTCAACTGATTTTTTAGTCTGTGCAAAACCAGCTACTAAAGAGCAAAAATGTTTTTCCAGTTCCAGCTGCACCTTTTGCAATAACAATAGGTATTTCAGTAGGTGGAAGAACCAATGAATACAACAAGAAAAACTGAGATTTGTTAAGTGGGGTAAATCCATGTGTTAAATTAATCATGGACTCATCCAATCTTTTGATTGTTCTACCATCATAAAAAACCTAAAAGCGGAATTTCCACTGTAACTTCGTAAAGACAAGAAGGTATTTGGCAGAATGGGTTTGCTATTTGGAATCATAAGAGAAGATGGATTGCATTTATTTTTTGATATAAAGTGTTGATAAATGAATCATCTACTTTTTAGATTTGCCTGTCCTTTGTACTGTTCTTCAATATAGGAAACAGTCGGAACTTTGGTTCTTCGGCTTTTATTTCAAGATAATCAGCCCCTAATCTTGTTGAATCGTTCATAGAAATTAATATAACATCATCAATGTCATCTGATTTGGTTTCCTTTAAGTGTTTGCAGACAGCAAAACGACGTTTGTCATAGTTTGAAAGATTTGTAAATGGTAAAGGTTTTAATTTTTTTACTTCTACCATGTTCTGTAGGAATATCAAGTGCGACTTTGAGGATACTACCATTTTTTCTGAATGAAACCTTCATTGATAAGTTTACGCATTCCAATTTCTCTAAGCTGTTTTAATACAGCTTTTGCATTTTTGTTTTCTTCTGGATATCCTTCAAATGATTCCAGTTCTTCAATTGTAGCTAATGGAATAATAATAATATTGTCACTACCAAACTGTTCTGTTGCATTTGCAATAAGTAATGATTCCATTCCTAAAACAAATTCTTTTGTCATAAAGCAATCTCCTTTCATATTGTGAGAATTTGTTTATGTTAAAACCACAAACTTTTATGAATTTAAGTGGAGAATCAGTAAAAGAAGTAGTTGATTTTTATAATATAGAACCGGAAAAAGTAATAGTAATATATGATGATATAGATACAGAAAAAAAAAAATTCGAATCAGAAAAAAGGGCGGACCAGGTTCACACAAAGGGATGATATCAGTCATAAATGAATTAAAAACAGAAGATTTTCCAAGAATAAGAGTTGAATTGGACAGCCAGAACATAAAAATGATATGATAAATTATGTTATAGGAAAAATACCAGAAGATGAAGAAAAGATTCTTATTCAAGGAGTAAAAAAGCAGCAGAAGCAGTTGAAGAGATTTTAAAAATGGGATAGATATTGCAATGAATAAATTTAATTAAATATCATGGGAAAAAAGCAACTGAAAAAAATAATAAAACTTTATATTTAGATATAAAATTACCAAATATATAAGAGGGAGAAATTAAATGCTAGAAATTTTTATCAACAAAAATACAGAAAATAAAGAAATTGCATTACTAGAAAATGGACATTTAGTAGAATATTATATAGACGAAGGAAATGATTTAAGAAAAAAAGAAGGAAATATTTATATAGGGATTGTAAAAGATGTAATAAAAGGAATGCAAGCTGCATTTGTAGATATTGGAACAGAAAAAATAGCTTTATTCATTTAAAAGATTTATTACCAAAAAATTGATGAAACAAAAAATAATGTAAAAAATGAGAAAAACAGTAATATAGAAATCAGCCAAATAATAAAAAAATAATGATGCTATATTAGTACAAGTAAAAAAAAAAGATAGTAATGCTTTAAAGGGAGCAAGAGTATCTACACATATAAATCTTCCAAGTAAATATATTGCACTTATGCCAAATACAGACATAATAACAGTATCACAAAAAGTAGAAGACAAAAAAGAACAAGAAAGATTAATAAAATTAGTTAAAGAAAATATTACTTCTGAAAATGGAGCAATTATAAGAACATCAGCAATTGGTAAAGAAAAAGAAATAATAGAAGATATAAAATACATAGAATCAAAATGGAAAAAAAATAAAAAGAAAAAATATCAGCAAGAAGCGAAAAAAAAAGAACCAAAATTAATTTATAAATCAGAAAATATTATAGAGAAAATGACTTTAGATTTACCAGATAATTCATTACAGAGAATTTTGACTAATAATGAAAAAAGAGTATAACAGATTATTAAAATTGCAAAAGAAAATGCATATTTGCAAAAAAGCAAAAATTGAATTCAAAAAAGAAGAAATATTAGATATTTATGATACAAAAAAAAACAAATAGAAAAATTGCAAAATAGAAAAATATGGCTAAAATGTGGTGGTTTTATTACAATAGACAAAACAGAAGCATTAACAGCAATTGATGTAAACACTGGAAAATACACAGGAACAAAAGATGTAGAACAAACAATTTATAAAGTTAATGAAGAAGCAACAATAGAGATAACAAAACAATTAAGACTAAGAGACATAGGTGGAATAGTAATAATTGATTATATAGATATGAATAATAATGAAAATAAAGAAAAAATACAAAAAATTATTAATAGAAAACTTAAAAAATGATAGAGCAAAAACACAAGTAGAAGGATTTACAAAGTTAGATTTAATGGAAATGACAAGAAAACACATAATGTCCCACAGGGACAGTTCTTGCGAGAGAAACTACCATTAAGAAATATCTTTCTTGGCTAAAAAGGAGAAATATATGAATGTAGGATTTATATCACTAGGATGTAGCAAAAACTTAATAGATACAGAAGTCACCATCGGATTATTTAAAGATAATAATTATAAAATTGTAAATAATCCAGAAGAAGCAGATATTTTAGTTATTAATACATGTGGATTTATTGAATCTGCAAAAGAAGAAGCGATAAATACTATTTTAGAAATGGCTGAATATAAAAAAGAAGATGCAAATATTTAATTGCAATGGGTTGCTTAGTACAGAGGTATTATGATGATTTAAAAAGGCTATTCCAGAAGTTGATTTATGGATAAAAATTGATGAATATAATAAATTATGGGATAAAGTTGAAGATTTAGTAAAAAAGAGATATTGTAGAAAATTCTAAAAACAAAATCAACAAATAAAATATCCGAAATAGAAGCAATGCCAATGTTAACATACGAAGAATATTTAAACAGAGTTGTTACAACTGGAAAAAACTATGCTTATCTAAAAATAGGAGAAGGCTGTAGCAATAAATGTACATATTGTGCAATTCCATATATTAGAGGACCATTTGTAAGTAGAAAAATTGAAGATATATTAGAAGAAGCATCAACTTTAGCAAAAAAAAAGGAATAAAAAGAAATTATTGTAATAGCACAAGATACAACTAAATATGGAATTGATTTATATGAAGAGAGTAAATTAGCAGAATTGCTTCAAAAATTAAGCGAAATTCAAGGAATTGAATGGATTAGATTTTTATATTCTTATCCAGAGGGAATAACAGATGAATTGATAAAAGTTGTTGCCAATAATGATAAAATAGCAAAATATTTTGACATTCCAATTCAACACATATCAAATACAGTTTTAAAAAGAATGAATAGAAAAACAAGTAAAGAAAATATAGAAAAATTAATTGCAAAAATTAGAAAAGAAATTCCAGATGTTACATTAAGAACAAGTTTGATTGTAGGATTTCCAGGCGAAACAGAAAAAGATTTTGAAGAATTAAAAGAATTTGTAAAAGAAACAAAATTTGATAAATTAGAGCATTTATGTATTCTAAAGAAGACGGAACACCAGCAGCAACCAGAACAAATTCATGGAAATCTGGTGATAATAAACAAGATGGATATCCTCAGATATTTTTATCAGAAAAAATATGTAAATGAAAGTGATTTATTAAAACAGATTCAAAATTTTGATGAAAAAGGAATATTAGATTTAAATGATTTAGAAAATGAAAAGAGTTGAAAATATAGCGTCAGAATTGAATATAGATTCAAAAGATATACAAAGTATAGATGAGATTGATTTGGAACAATTAATTAATGATAGATATAGCAAATTGAAAAATGAAAAAAAGAAAGTACAGAAGAATTGTTACAAAAAAGGATCAACTAATAAAAAAATAAAAACAAATAAAAAAGAGGATAGAGTTAAGCTTTCAGAAAAAAACAACTAGAAGAATTAAGTGTAAAAGAAGAAACTTCTTTTGAGTCAAGAAAAAAAGGTGTTACATTAGGTGAAAAATTGGGATTACAAAAGAAAAGGAATTACTGGCGCAAAAAAAATTGGCAAGGATATCAATATCAGGGCCAAGAAAAAGATGCTTTTGTAGCTATTAATTCTGATGGAACAGCAACAGTATTAGGAGAGGATATTTTGGAGCCTGATACTAGAACTGGAACAACACCTATGGCAACAAGTATGACAATAAATAATGATGGAATAGTAAATCAAGAATCTGTGACTTCAAGTTATAGAATTGTTAATGGTAATGGTAATGAGTATTTAGTGCAGGTTATGATGAATCATATGGAAAAGAGATTAAATATAGTATGTTTTCTAGGGAAAAAATGAGTATTTAGATATTGAATTGGAAACACAAAGAACTAGACCTAAAAGATAGTACTGTAAAAGGCAATTTATGAGAGATAGAGGTGCTGGAATAAGAGAAGCGGAAAGTGTTATTGAAAGAGGAGAAGAACATCAAATTTATGGAGAAATGCAAGATGATTCTGAGCATAAGTTAAATATTAGAGATGTTGATAATAATAAAAATAATGATACACATGAGCATCTTGAGACGGAAAATGGAAAAACAAACATTAGAATTGGGTGACTATATACCAAATACTAATATTACATGGGAAAGTTTTGCTAATATGTGTGGATATCGAGGAGAAGGTAGGTTAGATAAGGCAGTAAAGAGATTTAAAGAAGAACAAGAAAAAAGATCATAGTATTAGTAATAAAAGAAATTATGGATGAAATTGAAGAAAAAGAAAATGAACAGTATAGAGGGAATGAAATAGAAAGATAATTAACTGAAATTTGATACTTGTTAAATATATAAACTAAGAAGGAAAGTGATAATAATGAAAAAAGAATACTAACAGGGGATAGGCCTACTGGTAGATTACATATAGGACATTATTTTGGTTCATTAAAAGAGAGTAGAAATGCAAAATAGTGGAGAGTATGAAATGTTTATACTGATTGCAGATGTACAAGCTTTAACAGATAATTTTAATAATCCAGAAAAAGTAAGAAAAAATGTAAAAGAATTAGCAATGGATTATTTATCATGTGGAATAGATCCAGAAAAACTACAATATATGTACAATCAATGATACCAGAAACAGCAGAATTAACAGTATATTATTCAAATTTGGTAACAATAGCAAGATTGCAAAGAAATCAACAGTAAAAACTGAAATAGCACAAAAAAGGATTTGTTTGGTGAAAGTGTTACATATGGATTTTTAGGATATCCTGTTAGTCAAGCTGCAGATATTACAACATTTAAAGGAGAATTAGTTCCAGCTGGAGAGGATCAAGAACCATTAATTGAACAGTGTAGGGAAATTGTTAGAAAATTTAATAGTATTTATGGAGATGTATTAGTAGAGCCTAAGATTGTTTTATCAGATGGTAAAAAGAATAAAAGGGTTAGATGGAAATGAGAAAATGGGAAAATCTTTAGGAAATGCTATTTATTTATCAGATACAGAGGAGGAAATTACTAAAAAAGTAATGAATGCAGTAACAGATCCTAATCGTATAAAAGGATGATTTGGAAATCCTGATATATGTATGGTTTGTGGGATTAGGACTTAAGTTTTTAAGACATGTTGAAAGAACTAGATTATTACTTCATGTAATAGATGTTTCTGGTACAGAGGGAAGAAATCCAATAGATGATTTTAATACTATAAATAAAGAATTGGCAGAATATAGTGAAAAATTAATTTTTGGTGTCAAGACTATTATGTAGATACAGTAGGCAAAAAAAAAAGTAATAGAAGAATATATAAAAAACAATTACAGGAAGATATAGCAACAGACCAAATAAGTATAAAAGAATATGTAGACCCATTTGAAAAGAAGAAAAGGAAAAAGAAAGAAAAATAAAAAAAGGATTAGGACCACTTAAGTGGTAGCCTGAGAAGGAAATGCGGTTGGCAAACCGTTCAGTAGGGCTTAAGCCCAGAAGTGCCAATGTACAAAAGCCTTCTAGGTTCTGAGCAAATATATTTGTTTTATTTTTGGTTATGATTATAAGAAATTTTCTTTTGGAATTACCATTAAATTATTATTAATTATTCCTTTATCAATATTATTGTGATTTTTAAAAATTTCATATTTTTAATTATTTTTTAATTATTTTTTCAACATATTCGTTGTCTTTCTTATCTAATTTAATCATTGTATTTTAATCCTGTTTGTTTTCTTCTGAAGTTGCAGATATTGTAAAAATTTAGAATCGACAATAGTATAAGACAAGCAGTTTTTATTAAGTTTTTTGACGATCTAAAAAGACAAATTGTTCCATCAATTTTGTACCATATGGGTTATAGTTTTTGGTATTCTTTTAAGAAGTTTAAAAACTTTCAGAATTTTCAAAAAGTATTGATTCATATTGAGTTTTTCAAATAATTTTATATTTTTTCTTTTGCTGTATTATCGATCATAGTCAATATCTCCTTTATTTTCACTATGTGGAACTTGGTGGCATATATCATTTATTTTGTTAATGCAAAATTGTTTCAGAAAAGAATTTTTTGGTAGGATAAGTCAAATAATTTTAAACTATTGGTAGATAAATCTATTTTTAGCCAATACGAATAATGTTTTCTACTTCATAAATTTTGAATAGTTCATTTGAATATAAATTGATTTATCTTGTTCATTTTGCATTATCAAAATTCATTCCCATTCCAGATGCCAGTTTACAGTTAATTTAGTATATTTTTTATAAGTTTTATAGTGTATGTTAGTATTTTTTTTGTTTATTAATTTAGCATTTTCTAAAAAGTTTTAGAAAGATATTTTGTTTTATTATATTGGGTCTAAATTCCGTTTGCCATTCTGAATTTCACCGATTTTATTTGATTTCGTTATTGGTGTAAATTAAGTCCCTCCTTTGTTTAATTTTTATTTATTGTATAATATTTTTTTTAAAAAAACGCAAGAAAAAATTTTTAAAGATTTTAAGTATTTATAAATTATATAATGTTATTTTTATTAGAATATGGTATAATCAAAAAATGGGCAAATAGAAGGTAGGAAAAATAAGAGAGGGAATATATTATTATTAAAGATATTATTTGAGAATTTATTTGGCATATTTAATCCATGATTTATGTTTAACACTATGTAGTTAAAATAAGGATATATAGTGTATTTTATATGTTATTAATATTTGTTTTTATTCATAAATTTTATAAAAATAATTACCAAAAAAAACTTATATTTGATGATATAAAGAAGAAAGAAATACGAGGTGAAAAA
>VOFC01006426.1_pt1 | contig 39049 bp, 61 predicted proteins | sample 5384161 | NCBI WGS metagenome assembly VOFC01 (sample SAMN12384722, study PRJNA508395) | human gut metagenome | isolation source: healthy gut B | host: Homo sapiens
AAGAATGATATAGTATTCAAATATAGATTGTTAGATATAACTAACGCTTGTTAGGAGGTACTAAGGTGATGGACAGATATCTGATTGAAAAATGTCTGGTGGAACATTGTTCGGCAACACTGGCATCTATGAAATCAGCAAATTTATTTAATATGACATTTGCAGATGATACAGACGTGGAAGATCAGATTGAGTTCTGGAATCAGTGCATGAAAGAAAAAGGAATCCGTCTCTATATATTACAGAGACAGGATAAACGTGTACTGGTCTATGTCTATCGGAAGAAACAGCTCGAGGTCAGTCTGAACCGGCCGGGAGTAGCAAAGTTCCTGAAGAAATACGGCTATGAAAGCACAGAGATCAAATATGCATTGACCGGTTAAAGTCAAGAATAGGGGAAAATAATGAATTTCCACATGAAATCGGAATTTTTCTGGATTATCCGCTGGGTGACGTGATCGGATTCATTGTGAATCAGGGACGCAATTTCAAATGCGGATGCTGGAAGGTATATTGTGATGAGTGTGCATGCCGGAAAACATTTGCAAAATATAAAAAAATGCAGAGATGTCTATGTACGTCTCTGGCAGCAGGGAAGAAGTGTTTTGCAGCTTACGGTAGCTGCCTGACATATAAATTTATCAATGAAAGAGGTAAAAACAATGAGTAAAATTGCAGTAGTTTATTGGAGCGGAACAGGTAACACAGAGGCAATGGCCAACGAAGTAGCAGAAGGAGCAAAGGCGGCAGGAGCAGAAGTTGATGTATTAACGGCTTCAGAATTTGGCGCAGACAAGATGGACGCTTACGATGCAGTGGCATTCGGCTGCCCGGCTATGGGAGCAGAAGAACTGGAAGACAGCGAATTCGAGCCAATGTTCTCTGACTGTGAAGGAAAACTTGGAGGCAAGAAGATCGCACTCTTCGGATCTTATGGATGGGGAGACGGAGAATGGATGAGAACATGGGAAGAGACATGCAAGGCTGATGGAGCTGTTCTTGCATGTGATAGTGTACTTGCAAATGAAGCACCGGATGATGATGCAGTTGCAGCTTGCCAGGCACTTGAAAGGCACTTTGCTAGCCGCGTTTTGATTCACCTAAAAAGATATGATATGCTGACGATAGTTAGAATAATCTAACTATCGTGTGAATAAATCATGGCATACTCCTTCTGTCTCATCCCTGAGCAAGAGAGGCAGAAGTAGTTCCATGGGAAAGGATCTTGACATGGAGAATTTTTTAGCAATTGAGAAGGTTATTGGAAGAGAGATTATTGATTCCAGAGGAAACCCGACAGTAGAAGCAGAAGTATATCTGATGGATGGCACTGTAGCAAGAGGAACTGCTCCAAGCGGTGCATCTACAGGAGAATTCGAAGCTCTGGAACTGCGTGACGGTGACAAATCACGTTTCGGCGGAAAAGGTGTAACCAAAGCCGTAGAGAATATTAATACAGTGATTAACGATGCACTGAAAGGTGTAGATGCATCAGACATTTATGCAGTAGATACAGCAATGATCGCAGCAGACGGAACAAAAGATAAATCGAACTTAGGAGCAAATGCAATCCTTGCGGTATCGATCGCAAGTGCACGTGCAGCAGCAAATGCACTGGAGATCCCGCTTTACCGTTTCCTTGGCGGAGCAAACGGAAACAGACTTCCACTTCCTATGATGAACATCTTAAACGGCGGCGCACATGCAGCCAACACTGTAGATGTACAGGAATTCATGATCATGCCTGTAGGAGCACCAAGCTTCAAAGAAGCACTCCGCTGGTGTGCAGAAGTATTCCATGCACTGGCAGCATTATTAAAATCAAAAGGACTTGCAACTTCCGTAGGTGATGAAGGTGGATTTGCACCGGACCTTGCATCTGATGAAGAAGCAATCCAGTACATCTTAGATGCAGTAAAAGATGCTGGATATGAGCCTGGAAAAGACTTCATGATTGCTATGGATGCAGCATCTTCTGAATGGAAAGGTGAGAAGAAGGGCGAATATGTACTTCCAAAAGCAGGTACAAAATTTACTTCCGAAGAACTTATCGAGCACTGGAAGAAACTGGTAGACAAGTATCCGATCATCTCTATCGAAGATGCTTTGGACGAGGAAGACTGGGAAGGATGGAAGAAACTGACAGCTGAACTTGGAGATAAGGTACAATTAGTCGGAGACGATCTGTTCGTAACGAATACAGAGAGACTTTCCAAAGGTATCGAACTTGGATGCGGTAACTCAATCCTTATCAAGTTAAACCAGATCGGATCAGTATCAGAGACACTGGAAGCAATCAAAATGGCTCATAAAGCCGGCTACACAGCTATCTCATCTCACCGTTCCGGAGAGACTGCCGATACAACGATCGCTGATCTTGCAGTGGCACTCAATACATGCCAGATCAAGACAGGAGCACCTTCCAGATCAGAACGAGTTGCGTTATGTGATCATGCCGGGAGATCCGGGCAGATGCGAAAAGATTGCTGCGTATCTGGATGATCCGGTGCTGAGGGGACAGTTGCAAGCAACCGGGAATTCACCACTTATACCGGAATGCTGGACGGGCCGAAAAAGGCAGAGTGACGTCGACCGGAATCGGAGGACCGTCGGCAGCAATCGCAATGGAAGAACTGGTACGCTGCGGGGCAGATACATTTGTCAGGATCGGAACCTGCGGTGGAATGCAGCCGGAAGTAAAAAGCGGCGATATCGTGATCGCGACCGGTTCGATCCGCATGGAAGGGACTAGCAAAGAATATGCGCCGATCGAATATCCGGCAGTTGCCAATCTGGAAGTAACGAATGCACTGGTGCAGGCTGCAAAAGAAGATGGCTGCACCTGGCATACAGGAGTGGTACAGTCAAAGGATGCATTCTACGGACAGCATGAACCGGAAGCAATGCCTGTCGGCTATGAGCTGCTGAACAAATGGGAGGCCTGGAAGAAGATGGGATGTCTGGCTTCCGAGATGGAATCAGCGGCATTGTTCATCGTGGCCGGTAAATTACGTGTCAGAGCAGGTGCATGCTTTCTTGTTATGGCAAATCAGGAAAGAGAGAAACTCGGACTGGAAAATCCGGTGGTACATGATACTGATATGGCAGTTAGGACAGCGGTCAGGGGCAGTCCGGAATCTGATCCGGCAGGATAATGAAAAAAATAAGTAGAATCATTCGGAAAATCATGTATAATACTGATTACCAGAAATGGAATACGAATAGAAAAAGCGGGGGAAACAAGATGGGGAAGACAGAACAAAGCAAAACATATCATACAAGTCAGTTGATTGAGACGGCGATAGAACAGTTGAAATATTCTTATACACCGTATTCCGGATTCAAGGTCGGGGCAGCACTATTGGCAAAAAATGGAACGGTTTATACCGGATGTAATATTGAAAATGCGGCATATACACCGACAAACTGTGCAGAAAGAACGGCATTTTTCAAGGCGGTAAGTGAAGGCGTGAAGGAATTCGATGCGATCTGTATTGTAGGAGGAAAAGATGGGGTCTTGACAGAATATGCACCGCCGTGCGGAGTGTGCAGACAGGTAATGATGGAATTCTGTGATCCTGAAACATTTCAGATCATTCTTGCAACGGATGTAGAACATTATGATATCTATACGTTGAAGGAGTTATTGCCGTTGGGCTTCGGACCTGGAAATCTGAAAGAAAAGAAGACCGTATAAGGGGAAAGGCAATATTCAGGAAAAAAGTGGAATGTTGAAATAGAAGAAAAATGAAGAATGTAAAATGGAGGAAATGATAAAAGCAATATGACAACAGAAGAATTAACAGCACTACCAAAAGTAGAACTGCATTGTCATCTGGACGGGTCGCTGAGCCGTGGATTTATAGAAAAGAGGCTGGGACGGGAAGTATCACAAAGTGAGCTGAGTGTATCTGAAGATTGCAGAAGCCTGAATGAATATTTGGAAAAATTTGACCTTCCGGGCAAATGCATTATGGATGAGACAGGACTGAAAGAAGCCGGTTATGATGTATTAAAAAGTATGAAACAGGAAAATGTATGCTATGCAGAGATCCGTTTTGCTCCGCTTCTGTCCGAGACGCGGACATGAACTGCAATAAAGTGATCGAAGCACTGCTTGCAGGACTGGAAAAAGGAAAACGCGATTTTGGCATAGAGTACGGAGTGATCACGTGCGCGATGCGCCATCACAGTGAAGAAGAGAATGCCCAGGATGCTGCGGACTGCCAGAGAATATCTGGGACACGGCGTGTGTGCGGCAGATCTTGCCGGGGCGGAAAGCCTGTATCCAATGTCAGAATTCATGGAACTGTTCAAAAGACGAAAGCACTTGGCATGCCATTTACCTTACATGCAGGTGAATGCGGAAGTGTACAGAATATCCTTGATTCTGTGGAAACCGGAGCCGGAAGAATCGGACATGGAATCGCAATGAGAGGATACGCAGATGCAGAAAGAATTGCAGAAAAGGGTATCGGTATCGAGATGTGTCCGATCAGTAATCTGCAGACCAAGGCAGTGGAAAGTACAAAGAACTATCCGATGCGGGAATTCCTGAATGCCGGATTAAAGGTAACAGTAAATACCGATAACCGTACAGTCAGCAATACGACACTGACAAAAGAACTGGAATTCATCCAGAAGAATTATAGAATCACCGATGAAGAGATTCATCTTATGATGCGGAACGCAGTGGATGTGGCATTTGCAGATGATGCGGTGAAAGAAAGGATGTTGAAGTATGTATAAAAAGCTGGAAAAATGTTTAAAAAGCATAAGAAAAAAGACGGATTTCAAACCAGAAAAAGCAGTCATCTTAGGATCGGGCCTTGGAGATTATGCCGAGAAGATCAAGATAGAAAAGATCGTAAAATATACAGACATCGAAGACTTTCCGGTATCGACTGTTCAGGGGCATAAAGGTCAGTTTGTATTCGGATATGTGGAAGATGTTCCGGTTGTACTGATGCAGGGAAGGGTACATTATTATGAAGGTTACCCGATGCAGGACGTTGTACTCTCCGACCAGACTGATGGGGATGATGGGAGCAAAGAAGATCCTTCTGACCAATGCGGCAGGCGGAGTCAATCCATCATTCAGACCGGGTGACTTTATGCTGATCAAAGACCACATTACGACAGCAGTACCAAGTCCGCTGATCGGACCGAATATCGAAGAACTCGGAACCAGATTCCCGGATATGAGTGAGGTATACAGTAAAAATCTTCAGAAAATCATCCGTAAAAGTGCAAAAGACTGCGGAATACCACTTCAGGAAGGGGTATACGTACAGCTGACCGGGCCGAACTACGAGACACCGGCAGAAATCCGAATGGTCAGAAGTTGGGGCGCAGACGCAGTCGGTATGAGTACCGCCTGCGAAGCCATGGCAGCAAGACATATGGGAATGGAAGTGTGTGGAATCTCCTGCATTACGAATATGGCGGCAGGTGTCAGCAATGCGAAACTGAATCACGCCGAAGTTCAGGTCTGGTAGATTAAATAGAATACTTCAATTCAAACATCTCCGCCGGTATATAATGCTTACTAACCACAAGTGTCATAAGGAAAGAATCATGGCTGGACAGTTTATAATTCTTTGCAGAGAAGTTTCCGGCAGTAGAATACGTAACACAGCGGCTGCAGTGATGGTCTTGTTCATAACAGGTATGTTCCAGAAAATTCAGCAGGGCATCCGTGCTGTTCAGGTCAATCTGCAGCCTGCCGACCAATTCGATCGGGATAAAACATAAAGAATACGCAATGGTATGTCCCTCATGCTTATACCAGCGGTCGACGATGACAACTAAGAAGGTGTATAATATGAACGAAAAGAAATATAAAAGAATATTTACCGTAGTCATAGATTCACTCGGCGCCGGAGAGATACTGGACGCCGCTTCTTATGGTGATGCGGGGACAGATACCCTGGGACATATTGCGGTCATGTTGGAGAAGGTGTAGCGTAAAAAGCAGCGGGTGGAATCAGCTCATTCGACGATGCTGAGAAATTCATGAGCCTTGGAGCAGACAGACTTGGAACAAGCCGTCTGGTGAAGATCATGAAAAAATACAGATAACGGTGCAGGATCATTACATTTGTGATGTGCATCATTGCAAAATCCGAGTGGTTTGATTTCTGCCCGGGAACATTCATGGGATGTTTTATAACATTCGCAGCGGATGGAAACTGGAGTGTGTTGGTGGTATCGCTGGTGATCGGGGCATTTTAGGACTTTCCTGTGAATATGGAGGAAACTGGCTGTATCAGGCAGTGACTGAGAAAAAAAAGAATGTGATACATATATGAAAATGTATTCAGGAGCGCAAACCTTGTAAGTTTATTCCAATCGGTGATAGCCGCCATAATGCATTAAATAGAAAAATATATGCAGAAATACAAAGATGTGATAGAATTTGACTGAATCAGTGATTTTATTGTACCAGTGATCTTATATAGATTGAAGATCAGATTCCGTTGATGTACTATATTGTACAGGCGGTAAAAATCATAGGAGAAAAAAGAATGAAAGAGAAGAAAAGCAACATAGGAAAATATCTGCTGATCCTGGTTCCGTTTGTCATGGGTGTTACAGGATTTTACGGTTCTGGATGGTCAGCCGGTGGTGGATTCGCTGTTTCTTAGTATGGAGATGTATTTCCTGAATTATTCGGATTCACCGCCGAATATACTGATCGAGATCGCCAGATGGACAGCACCGCTTATGACGGCCAGCGGAGTTCTGATGTCGATATCAAAGATCCGTGGAAAGATATTGCAGTTGCTGCGGTATTACCGCGGAGACAGCATTGCCGTATATGGGGATAATATTCGGAAAGAAATGGTACAGGCATTGGGATCCTGCGGGATAGATGCCGGAGAAGAATGGGAGTGGGTGAAAGCGAAGAAATACCTGCTTCTTGGAAATGAGGACGAGAATTTCCGGTTTTACGGACAGCACAGAGAAGCATTTGCGGGACATACCGTTTATCTGAAATCTGAAAATCTTGCGTCAGAGGAATCCTGGATCCGCATTTACGCCTGTTTTGTCCGGAAGAAACGGCGGCCAGATTATATTGGAGAAGGAATTGCCTGTATGAAACTTCCTGTGTACAAGGGCATTATTTGCAGATTGTATTTCTGGGATTCGGACTTCTAGGGGAAAAACTTCTGGAATATGCACTGCAGGATAATATTTTTGACCCTAAACAGCGGATCGAGTATCATATCTTTGGAGACGGAGCAGAATTTCAGGCTTCGCACAGAGAACTGTTCCAGATGAGTGACCCGGTGATCTTTCATGCAGAACACTGGTATGAGAACATACCGCTTCTGGAATCTGCAGACAGGATCCTTTCTGCTCCCGCAGAAAGGGCAGCTTGGAATGGCAGGAAAGCTTCTGGCATCTACAACGGGTACAGCTTTTGAAGTATTTACGGTGGAAGACGATGGATTTGAACTGTTATCGGGAAGAGAACGTCTGCATGTAGTGGAATGGGAAAAAGAAGCATGGAATCCGGCCAACGTACTGGGAACAGAGATGTTCGAGCATGCAAAGAAATTGAATCTTCATTATGCACATCTGTACGGAGGCGTGGAGGAAAATTCGGAAAATATGGAACTGGAATGGGGAAAACTGGATGGATTTACGAGATATTCCAATGTCAGTGCAGCCGATTATCATAAGATACGGGTACATATGATGAAGACAGACGGATGGAGTATGGATGCTGCCGGACTGAGCCAGAAACAGATGGAACTTCTGGCTGAACTCGAACATATCCGGTGGTGCAGGTATCATCAGTTCCACAACTGGCGAATGGGAATTCCGAAAATGGTGCGAGAAAAGATGCCACGCTTCGGATCCACAAGGACCTGATACCATATGATGAATTGACGAAAGAAGAAAAGGAAAAAGATAAAGGATAATATCCGTATGCTGCAGAAGTTGTTTGCAGAAAGTTAAAAAACAGGATAACATTTTTGCGTAGAAACACCACCCCGAAAGGAGTGGTGTTTCTTGTGTAATAAATATATTGAGAAATGTTCTCAACATATCCTCTTTCTATTTTTACAAAAATCATGTATCATATTAGTTAGATGAAGCTAACTAACGTGCATAAAAGGAGGCAGTACATGAGTGTAGTAATCGTAGGCGGACATGACAGAATGGTTCATCAGTATAAAAAAAAGATCTGTAAAGAGTACAAATGCAAAGCAAAAGTATTCACACAGATGTCTGGAAATTTAAGTGAAAAGATCGGAAGTCCGGATCTGTTGATTCTATTTACCAATACAGTATCTCATAAGATGGTACACTGTGCAGTAACAGAAGCGGAAAAATGTAATGCACAAATCGTAAGATGCCACACAAGCAGCGGAAATGTTCTTTAAATGAGATTCTTCAGAATGCCTGTACAGCATAAATATCTGGAATGTGGGGCAGCTCATACCAGATGAAAGCTTTATAAGTCCATGAGCTGGTAAAAATCATATAAAAAAAAGGGAAAGCCCAAGGTCAGATGCTGACACCTTTTCTTGATCTTTTAATCTTTTTTAAAAAAACTCCATAAGGATAATCCTTGCGTTTGGCTGACAATATGCGATATAATAAAAAATGCTTGACTTAAAAAGTAAAGAGAGGTTTATGGAATGAAGAGAGAGACATTTGGATCAAGACTGGGCTTCATCCTTGTATCCGCAGGATGTGCCGTTGGTATCTGGAAATGTGTGGAAGTTCCCCGTACATGTGTGGACAGTTTCGGCGGGGCTGCATTCATTTTAATCTATCTGGTGTTCCTTCTGATCATGGGAATCCCGGTTATGGTCTGTGAATTTGGTGTCGGACGTGCCAGCAGACACAGTGTTGCCGCTGCATATGAGACACTGGAACCAAAAGGAACAAAGTGGCATATTACGAAATGGATCGGTGTTATCGGATGCTATTTCCTGATGATGTTCTATACCACAGTTGGTGGATGGATGCTGTATTATTGCGTCAGAAGCTTCAGAGGAGATTTTGTGGGTGCGGATATGAAGACTGTATCGGCTGGATTTCAGTGATATGCTAGGAAATATGCCGCTTATGACATTTTGGACGATTCTGATATCTGTATCATTGGATTCGGTGTATGTGCATTTGGAATCCAGAAAGGTATCGAAAAAAGTATCCAAGTTCATGATGACAGCATTGCTTTTGATCATGATCGTACTTGCAATTCATTCTGTGATGATGAAAGGTGCCGGAGCAGGAATTCGCTTTTATCTGATTCCCTGATTTCAAACAGATGGCAGAGATCGGAATCGGAAACGTGGTTTTCGGGGCTATGAGCCAGGCATTCTTTACATTATCAATTGGAATCGGAGCGATGTTGATCTTTGGAAGTTATATGGAAAAAAGATCAGCGTTTATTCGGAGAGGCTGTGAATATTACCGTGCTTGACACGGTCGTAGCGCTGATGGCAGGTTTCATTATTATCCCGGCATGCTTTGCATACGGAATTGAACCGGGAGCAGGCCCAAGCCTTATATTTATCACGATCCCGAATATTTTCGCGCAGGTGGCAGGCGGGCGTGTATGGGGAGGATTATTCTTCCTGTTCTTAAGCTTTGCTGCATTTACGACACTGGTTGCGGTATTTGAAAATATTATTTCTTTTGATATGGATTTATTCGGATGGTCAAGAAAGAAGAGTACACTGGTAAGTCTGATTCTGATCATTATCTTAAGTATGCCATGTGTTATGGGATTCAATGTATTGGCCGGATTCACTCCACTTGGAGAAGGATCGACAATCATGGATCTGGAGGACTTCATCGTATCCAATAACCTGCTTCCGCTGGGAAGTCTTGGCTATGTTCTGTTCTGTACCAGAAAGAACGGCTGGGGATGGAACCATTTCCTTGAAGAGATCAACCAGGGGAGAAGGATGGAAGTTCCCGGCAGGAATCAAAGGGATATATGTCTTATGGATTACCGCTTCTGATCATCATCATTTACCTGAAGGGATACTATGATAAGTTCCAGCCGATGGGAACGAAGGTACTGGTCGGATGGATGATCGTGGCAATTCTTATTCCTTGCATTTGTGATCGGATGTTCTTGTGGAAAAAGTAACTGCGGAAAAAGTGGATAAGTAAAGAAAAAAGTAAAAAGATGTGGAAAAAGGATAAGTTCTTTCATAAAGTGGAAAAGAACTTATCCTTTTTTTTTCATCATACATTCGAAAGATGCCAATGGCAAGATTCTATAGGTGGCAAAGTATGCAAAGCGAATTTAATTTTTCGTCTCGTATGCTGCCTGGCGGACATCCGGGATCGCGATCAGTACCGGATATAATAGCAGAGATAATCAGTCCGCCGATTCCCTGGGATATTGGCAGGAATACTTGCGGCAGACCGCTTCCATAAAGGAAGAATTCGCAGATAAAATATCGATACCAGTGCGACAAGCCCCTTGATCACCAGTGTGATCGGAACGTATACAAAATATCCACCGATCAGGTCAGACAGTGCAGAACCGATACCACCGGCAAGCATACCATATACAGGACCGAGGATGATACCTGCGAGGATTACGATTGCATCACCAGGATGGATATATCCGCTGGTTCCCGGTGTCGGAATACGGATGGACATTGTAGCAACACAGGCCAATGCAGCAAATAATGCTGTCAGAATTCATAACAAAAACCCTCTTTCCTTTCGTAATTGAATAGTAGTGGCATGAGATAAAAGCCAGTTATGAGAAAAAACACCATACCAGTTTGAAAGCACATCACTTAATCAGCGGAAGATGGTCATCCGCATATATTTTTTGAAAAAGCGGCAGCATTCGCACTTTTGCACAGTCCGGCGTCATGAGAGGCAATATCTTCGAGACCAAGTTCTTCCGAGGCATGTTCTTGAATATAAGAAAGAATGTCTTTCAAACGTTGCAGATGCTTCTGTGGATGCGGAGTATCCTGGGCAATCTGGACATAATGCAGATAAAGCCGGTGCCAGATCTCACAGAGCAGGAGGTGGACACGGAATTCATAGTCAGGTAATTCCGGCTGTTCCGCCATGCCTTCATATCCGGGAATGAAGGCATCGGAAGAAGATTGAACCTGGCAGGTTAATGTATATATTTCTTTTATGTATTCGATAATTTCATTTTGCCATGGAATTTCCGGTTTTAATACAAGTGAAGACCAGAATTCGTTGGAAGTGATAAAATCGACATATTTGGTCTGCAGGATACTGTTCTCGTAGCCATAGATGAATTTGGGATGAAATGTGACAGAGATATAATTACAGTCCTGGTCATCAATCATATATCCGGCATGTAAAGCATTACTGTTGCAGAATATCCCTTCGCCTTCTGAGATAATATAACGCTGGTCATTGACGACATATTCCATCTGTCCGGATACGAACCATGTAAGTTCGATCTCCGGATGCCAGTGCCACATGAAGGAAGCTGTTCATAAGACTGTATTGCCTCTGGGGATACCTGAACGGGGAAAGTGTAACTTCCGTGTTCTTTTACTTCTTTTTTTTTTTTTCTGTAAGAATCTGAATACCTTTCATATCATCCTCCGTATATAAAAGTCAAAAACAAATAAAATCTCAATATTCTTATAAAATATGCCAATATTCTTATTGTGAGAATTTGCATATCTCATTATGATTATATTATAGCAATAACAGAAGACAGTCAACTACAAAAAAAGTATGTAAGTGGATGTTAAAGAAGGCCTGAAACTTAAGGGATGAAAGAAAAAATGATAAAAATGTATTAAAAATGGAGGTAATGGAATGCAGAAAGAGCAATTGATCGCAAAATTTCAGGAATTATACGGAGAAGGCGGGGAAATCCGTACTTATTTTGCACCGGGACGAGTAAACCTGATCGGAGAACATACAGATTATAACGGAGGTCATGTATTCCCATGTGCACTGACAATGGGAACATGGGCAGTGGTAAGGAACAGAGAAGACAGAAAATTAGGTTTCTTCTCTTTGAACTTTGAAAAGCTTGGAATCATTGAGACAAGTCTCGATGAATTGATTCCGAGTAAAAATGCCGGATGGACGAATTATCCGAAGGGAGTAATGTGGGCATTTGAAAAGAGAGGGTATGAACTGACACATGGAATGGATATCCTGATCTATGGAAATATTCCGAATGGTTCCGGACTTTCTTCTTCCGCATCACTGGAAGTGCTGACAGGACTGATGTTAAAAGATACATTTGGATTTGAAGATCTCTCCATGATCGATCTTGCATTGATCGGACAGTATTCGGAGAATAATTTCAATGGATGCAACTGTGGAATTATGGATCAGTTCGCAAGTGCGATGGGGAAGAAAGATCATGCAATTTTCCTGGATACCAATACATTAAAATACGAATATGCACCGGTCGTTCTTGAAAATGCGAAGATCGTGATTATCAACAGTAAGGTAAAGCACAGTCTGGTTGATTCTGCTTACAATGACAGAAGAAATGAATGTGAGACTGCATTAAAGGAACTTCAGAAGGTTACAGATATAAAGACACTTGGAGATCTTACAGAGGACGGATTCGAACAGTACAAGGATGCGATCAAAGAGCCGGTCAGACAGAAGCGTGCAAAGCATGCGGTATATGAGAATCAGAGAACTATTCGTGCAGTAGAAGCACTCCGTAACAACGATGTGAAATTATTCGGACAGCTTATGAATGCATCTCATGAGTCACTTCGTTATGATTATGAAGTGTCCTGTGAAGAGATAGATATTCTGGTAGATCTGGCGCAGGCAATGCCGGGGGTTATCGGTTCACGTATCACCGGAGGTGGATTCGGCGGATGTACGGTCAGCATCGTTGAAGAAGGAACGGTAGATAAGTTTATCGAGGAGATTGGAAAGACATATAAAGAAAAAGTCGGACATGAAGCAGAATTCTATGTAGTAGATATCGGTGACGGAGCAAAGATTGTATAAATTCACAGAATAGAAAAAAAAGAACGGAAGGATCAGAATATGTTGTATGAAAATATTAAGAAACTGGTAGAATATGGTATTCAGACCGGACTGACACCGGAATGTGAGAGAATTTACACAACAAATTTATTGTTGGAATTATTCCAGGAAGATTCATATGAAGATGTAGAAATCGACAGCAGTTCCATCGAGCTGGAAGCAGTTCTGGAAGGATTACTGGATGAGGCGGTAAAAAAGAGGAATCATTGAAGACAGTATCGGATTTCGTGATCTTTTCGATACGAAGATCATGAATTGTCTGGTACCAAGACCGGCTCAGGTACAGAAGACATTTGCGGAAAAATATGAAGAATCTCCGGAAGCTGCGACAGATTATTTTTATAAACTGAGTCAGGACAGCGATTATATCCGCAGATACCGTGTGAAAAAGGACATGAAGTGGAAAGTAGATTCCCCATATGGTAAGATTGACATCACAATTAACCTTTCCAAGCCGGAGAAGGATCCCAAGGCCATCGCTGCAGCCAGAAATGCAAAGAATACCGCATATCCGAAATGTCTTCTTTGCCCGGAAAATGAAGGATATGCGGGATGTGTTAATCATCCGGCAAGACAGAACCACAGGATTATACCAATCGAGATTGCAGGTGGAAAATGGGGATTCCAGTATTCACCGTATGTATATTATAACGAGCATTGCATCGTATTCAACGGAGAGCATATCCCGATGAAGATTGATAAGAAAGCATTTGAGAAATTATTTGATTTTGTAAAACTGTTTCCGCATTATTTCCTTGGATCCAATGCAGATCTTCCGATCGTAGGTGGTTCGATCCTAAGCCATGATCATTTCCAGGGGGACATTATACATTTGCAATGGCAAAAGCGCCGATCGAGATTAAAATTACAATCCCGGGATATGAAGATGTTGAGGCCGGAATCGTAAAATGGCCGTTATCTGTCATCCGAATCCGTCACAAAGATGAGAAACGCCTGATAGATCTGGCAGATCATATCCTCAGATGCTGGCGAAACTATACAGATGAAGATGCATTCATCTATGCGAATACAGATGGAGAGCCACACAATACCATTACCCCGATTGCAAGAAAACGTGATGGATTGTTTGAACTGGATCTGACTCTTCGGAATAATATCACAACCGAAGAACATCCACTTGGCGTTTATCATCCACATGCAGAGTATCATCATATTAAAAAGGAAAATATCGGACTGATCGAAGTTATGGGACTTGCGGTGCTTCCATCCAGATTAAAAGAAGAGCTGGAGATTCTTGCGGATTATCTGGTTCAGAAAAAAGATATCAGAAGTAATGAAAAGATTGCAAAGCATGCGGACTGGGCAGATACATTTTGTAAAAAATATGATGGGATTACAGAAGAAAATGTAATGGATATATTGAAAAAAAGAAGTCGGTGAAGTATTTGTACATGTACTTGAGGATGCCGGAGTGTATAAATGTACAGAAGAGGGAAGAGAAGCATTTTTAAGATTTGTAAAAACATTATAAGATGTTAGAAAAACGTCAAAAATCAGAAGGGATGAAAAGCCCGGAAGATTTTTGGCGTTTTGTCATGTTTGAGTTGTTATGATGAAAATATAACAAAATTTTACGTAAATATAAAGTGCTGATTGTGAATAGAGATAGTAGATGCTATAATGTAAATATAATTTTTCGGGAAAAAGTATATTAAAAGATGAAATTTCAGGAGGAAACTTATATGAGATATGAAAGCAAAGGAGACACATTACCGGTAGTTATCTGCTATCTGGAGGGCGGAGGGAAGATGATCACAGAAGGAGGCGGAATGTCTTGGATGTCACCGAATATGAAGATGGAGACGACTACGAATGGAGGAATCGGCAAGGCATTTGGAAGAATGTTTTCCGGTGAGCATATATTCCAGAATATTTATACCGCACAAGCTGGCAAGGGGATGATTGCATTTGCATCGTGCTTTCCTGGATCCATCAAAGCATTTGAAATCGGACCGGGGCGCGAGATGGTATTCCAGAAAAGTGCATTCCTTGCAAGCGAAGCAGGGGTAGAATTGTCTGTGTTCTTTAATAAGAAGTTCAGCTCTGGATTATTTGGCGGAGAGGGATTTATCATGCAGAAGGTATCCGGTCAGGGAACTGTATTTGCTGAGTTTGACGGACATGTAGTGGAGTATGAATTGAACGCCGGACAGGAAATTGTCGTAGATACTGGACATCTGGCTGCAATGGATGCTTCATGCCAGATAGAGATAAAGAGTGTTCCTGGAGTAAAAAATATGCTGTTTGGAGGAGAGGGAATCTTTAATACCGTGGTTCGTGGAATGGAAGGGTATGGCTTCAGACAATGCCGATTTCAAATGTAGCAGGAGCACTCACCATATATTACAACATCCGGTAAATAATGCCTGGAAGGACAGGAAGTATGAGAACAAGAAGTATTCATAAAGCAGCACTGACGGATGCGGTTACACCACTGGAAGAGTCTGGAAAGAAACTGGCATATAAAGCGGCAGTCGAGGGAATCGTTCTTTTAGAAAATGACGGAAGTCTGCCATTGAAGGCAGGAAAGATAGCTTTGTACGGCGCTGGTGCGAAGAAGACGATTAAGGGTGGAACCGGATCAGGAGAAGTAAATGAGCGCCATGCAGTCTCTGTTTTTGAAGGACTGGAACAATCAGGATTTACAGTTACTACTATGCGGTGGATCGAAGATTATGACCAGGCATTCGAAGAGGGTGAACAGGAATATGCAGAAGAATTCAGGAAAAAACTAAGTCTAAAGAACCTGTCAGATTTTATGAACCTGATGAGCAGTCCATATAGATATCCTTATGGCCGTGCCATACAGGAGAAGGATATAGAAGAGTCGGATACAGACAGTTGTATTTATGTGGTATCCAGACAGGCTGGTGAAGGGCAGACAGAAAACTGGATGAAAATGAATATGGGATATCAGAGATAGAGCGGATCAATATTGCATTCTGCGCAGAAAGATATAAGAAACTGATCGTAGTGATCAATGTAGGTGGAGTATTTGATCTGAATTTCTTAAATGAAATATCCGGAATTAATGCAGTTATTTTTATGGGAGAGCTAGGTACAATGGGAGGTCTGGCACTAGCAGATGTTATTTCAGGAAAACAGACGCCATCAGGGGAAACTTACAGATACCTGGGCAAAACATTACCGGGATCTTCCGTTTGCAGATGAGTACAGTTACCTGAATGGTAATCTGGATGAGGAATATTATAGAGAAGGTATCTATGTAGGATACCGCTATTTTGATACATTTCATGTGGCACCAAGATATCCGTTTGGCTATGGAATGTCGTATACTAATTTTGCAATACGGTTTGAACAGATGCAGATGGAAGGCACGAAGATTCATGTGTATACAGAAGTGGAAAATACCGGAAGAATTTATGATGGTAAAGAAGTTGTGCAGATCTATGTAAGCTGTCCGGATGGTGAACTGAAAAAAGAAGCACAGCGGCTGACTGCATTTCATAAGACGAAGTTATTAAAGCCGGGAGAAAAGGCAAAACTTATACTTAGTTTTGATCTCCGGGATATGACTAGCTACAGGAAAAAAGATGCAGCAACGGTCCTTGAAAAAGGAGAATATGTAATCCGTCTCGGTAATTCCAGCAGGAATACCAGAGTATGTGGAATCTTGAGATTATCCAGTGAAATCATAACAGAAAAACACTCGCATATCTGCAAAATCCCAATGCATGTGACAGAATTGGAACAAAAGGAAGAAGATATCCTTCATGCAGCCTGTGACTGCAGACAAAACTGGGGAAGAGGATGCGAGATTATTATTGAAAATATGGAAAAAATTCGAAGCATTCCGGTAGAAGAGGATAAGATAACAGAAATTGTGCATGAATATATCTGGTTAAAATATATTCCTCAGAAGAGACAGATGCCGTGATGGAGCGTTTAACACTCAGAGACATGGCACTGTCTGTGGGCGGAGGTATGACTGGATCAAGATTCTTTGAAGCGCCAGGTGCAGCTGGGGTTACGTGCACAACACTGGAGCAAAAAAGGAATTCCAAATGTAGTAATGGCAGATGGATAAAGCAGGGCTTCGTCTGAACAAGGTTTCATCTGTGTCATTCACCGGAAAGGTAAAAGGGATAGAGCCGAATATTTCATGTATGAAATATCTTCCGGAGCCGGTTAAAAAATCATGCTTGGAAATCCGGATAGCCCGAATCTGCTCTATCAGTTTACTACGGCATTCCCAAGCGGGATTTCACTGGCATCGAGCTGGAATCTGGAACTGGCGGAAGAAGTGGGAAGTGCAGTTGGAAAAGAGATGGAATGTTATGGTGTAACCTATTGGCTGGCACCAGGACTTAATATTCACAGAAATCCACTTTGTGGACGCAATTTTGAATACTATTCGGAGGATCCACTGGTTTCAGGAAAATTTGCAGCTGCCATTACAAAAGGTGTGCAGAAGAATCGTGGGTGTTATGTGACGTTGAAGCATTTCTGCTGCAATAATCAGGAGGATAATCGCAATAAGACCAATGTGAATGTCAATGAACGAGCGCTTAGAGAAATCTATCTGAAGGGTTTCGAGATTGCGGTAAAGGAAGGGTCCGGGAGCCATTATGAGCAGTTATAACAAAGTAAATGGTAAATATGTCAATAAAAGTTACCGACTTCTGACACAGGTGCTTCGAAATGAATGGGGATTTGATGGTTTGGTAATGACGGACTGGTTTGCAACCGGGCGTAAATATGGAAATCCGGCACATGCGACGTATCCGGGAATGATCTGATTATGCCGGGAAGTGCAGGTGCGGTGGATGAGATTGTGAAAGCGGTGTCCAAGGGAGTGATACTGGAAGAGGATGTAAAAAGAAGTGCAGCGAATGTATTGCGTGGAGTGTTATCCAGCAGGATATATCAGGGATTTACAAGAATGCATATGAAAAAGTAAAAGGTGAGAAGTAAGCGTGAGACTAGATAAGAAAAAAATGATTGCTGCCATAATTGTGGCATGCACAACACTTTTCATAGCAATAGGAATACATGAAAAAAAAGATACACGAAAACAATTAAAATTTGGAGCTACTTATATGACAATGAATAATCCATATTTTGTTAATATGGATGAAAATATTGAAGAGTCAGTGCAGGCAAAGGGGGATATCTTAATTACAAGAGATCCCCTGCAGGATCAGAAAAAACAAAATGAACAGATAAAAGATATGATAAATGAAGGGATTGATGTACTTTTTCTGCAACCTGTAGATCGAAATAAAGTTCGGCCTGCACTTGAACTATGTAAAAAAAAAAAGCATATACCTGTATTTGTTATTGATTCTGAAGTGTCGGATACAGAAGCGGTTGTATCCACGATTGTTTCGGATAACTATGATGCGGGGGTTCAATGTGCAAAAGATATGATGAAGAAAAAACAAGTGCAAATATAATAATTGTAAATCAGAAAGCATTGAATTCAATTAATGAGAGAGTGAAAGGTTTTAGGGATACTATTAAAGGGCATCCACAATATAAGATAGTAGAAGAAAAAAAGAGAGTGCCGCAGAGTTTGAAATTGCAATGAAAGTTATGGAGAAAATTATTTATGAAAAGAAAAATTATGATGTTGTAATGGGTGGAAATGATCCAATTGCTTTAGGGTGCATAGCAGCGATGCAAATGACTGATAAGACGGATCAGGTTATGGTTTATGGTGTGGATGGTTCGCCAGATGGAAAAGCAATGATAAAGGCAGGATTTTTAGAAGGAACAGCAGCACAATCACCAATTAAAATAGGTGAAAAGGCAGTTCAGACAGCATACAGCTATTTGGCAGGGGAAACTGTAAAAAAACATGTTACAATACCTGTCGAATTAATTACAGCAGATAACTTAAAGTTTTATGACATGACAGGATGGCAATAATGAAAAAAAATTATAGTTTAATTTTGAGAAAGATAATATTTGCTTTTAATAGTATATCAGTGATTGGAATTGCAATATTTATTTTGTATACAACAAGAAAAAAATATGTGATGCATATGTTGCAAGTGATTTCTTAGAAAAAGTCAATGCGATTCCGGCAAACCCTTCTGCATTAGTAGGAGAAATTTTGGTATTAGTAGCTATAATGGGAATTTCTTTTATATGCAGAGAAAAATTTGTTAGGGAAAATACAGGAGTATATTATTTGACTTTACTTATAGATTTTTGTGCAAGTTTTTTTTATTGTTTATAGATTAGATTTTAATTATAATGGGATACTTTTTGTGGGTTTTTACGAATCTCATTGCACATATTAAAGACATGGGAGGAAAATATGCATTAGCAGTGATATCATTACTAAGCTATATAGGAACCAATCACGGTATTATCTCGGTAAGTACGAAAATATTTTCTGTTAGTGATTATATAAATGTATATGATATTGGAGTCCAAAAAGTATTATATTGGCTATATAATTTGCTTACATCATTAAATATTATTTTATTTTTTGTTTTTTGTGTATTCATTATTATCGAACAGAGTGGAACGATAGATGAGGTAAAAAAAATTATATTTTAAATTATCGCAAACAAATGAAGAGCTACAACAGGCAAATGAAAAATTACAGGAATATGCTGTAATGAAAGAAAAAATGGGAGAAACAAAGGAGCGCAACCGGTTGGCTAGAGAAATTCATGATACATTAGGGCATACGCTAACGGGTATATCAGCGGGGGTAGATGCTTGTATAGCGATGATCGATAGTTCTCCTGAGGTAACGAAAGGACAATTGGAGCTTATTTCAAAAGTTACAAGGGATGGAATAAAAAGAAGTAAGAAGGTCAGTAAGTGAATTAAGACCCGATTCTCTGGAACGTTTAAACTTGGAACCGGCAATTCGTAAGATGGTAAATGAAACAAATTCAATAACAAATACAAAAATACATTTTGAATGTGATGTCGAAAAAATTGAAATTTGATGAAGATGAAGAAAATGCGATATATCGTGTTGTTCAGGAAAGTATGACGAATTCTGTACGACATAGTCATGCAAAAAATGTTTATATTACTATAAAAAAGAAATATTCCGATATTTATATTTCAATCAAAGATGATGGAATTGGATGTACTGATATGAAGAAAGGATTTGGTACAAGACATATTGTTGAGCGGATAAAGTTATTAAATGGGACAGTAGAGTTTGATGGAAGTGATGGATTTACAACAAATGTTGTAATTCCTATAAGATGGGGTGAAGAATATGATTAAAGTACTGATTGCAGATGATCAGGAATTGATTAGGCAAAGTTTGTCAATTGTATTAAATACAAAGGAAGGAATAGAAGTAACAGATACGGTTGCAAATGGACAAGAAGTAATTGCAAGTGTACGAAAAAAATAGACCGGATGTTATTTTAATGGATATTCGAATGCCTAAAATGGATGGCGTACAGTGTACGAAAATAATAAAAGATAATTATTCAGAAATAAAAATTATTATACTCACAACTTTCGATGATGATGAGTATGTATATAATGCATTAAAATGGGGAGCAAGTGGATATCTTTTTAAAAGGAGTATCGATGGACGGATTGACTAATGCAATACGTACTGTATATAGTGGACAGGCAATGATAAATCCAGATATTGCTACAAAAGTTGTAAGATTGTTTTCACAGATGGCAAAGGCTGATTATGTAGTTGATGTAGATCAGAAGAGAACAGAAAATCTGACTAAAACAGAATGGAAAATTATTAATGAAGTTGGACGGGGAAGTTCGAATAAAGAAATAGCGGAAAATTTGAATCTTTCAGAAGGTACTGTACGGAATTATTTGAGTGGGATATTAAACAAATTAGAGTTCAGAGACAGAACGCAATTGGCAATTTGGGCAGTACAGAATAAAGTAGCAACAAAAATAACGGAGCAATAGTAAATGAAAAAAGAAAAGTATATACGGATTAGTTGTTTGCTTTTTGAGCATAATATTAATAATACTTGCATGGAACTATAGACAAAAAAATAAACCAATTGTATTGGAATTTGGCATGTTTGCTGAGAGTAATTGGGATGTTAAGAATGCGAATGCATATGTAATAATAGATGATGCAAAAAAAAAATTTGAAAAAGAACATCCAGGTGTTAAAGTTCATTATGAGACAGGGATTAGAAAGGAAGATTATTCAGAATGGTTAGATAGAAAAATATTAGAAGGAGAAACACCAGATGTATTTATGGTGTTGTCTGATGATTTTTATAAATATGTGTCATTAAATGTTATATCTGATTTAGATAATCAGATTGCTAATGATAGGAATTTTAAAAAGGAGTATTTTTTGATACAGTATTAGATATTGGAAAATATCATGAAAGTCAGTATGCGTTACCATATGAGGTAGTACCGACTTTGATGTTCGTAAATAAAACATTGTTGGAACAAGAAGGAATAGAAGTCCCAAATGAAAAATTGGACATGGAGTACAATGGAGCAAATTGTTGATCAGATTACAAAGGATAAAAACGGTGATGGTGTGATCGATCAATTTGGGACATATAATTATACTTGGAAAGAAGCTGTATATTCAAATGGTGCAGAGCTTTTTGATAAAGATGGGAAAAAAGCTTTTTTTTCGGGAACAAAAAGTGAATGAAGCAGTTAAATTCGTGAAAAAGTTAAATGAAATGAATGGAGGCCGTGAAGTAACACAAAATGATTTTGATTCGGGAAATGTGGCATTTATGCCGTTAGCGTTTTCTGAGTACAGGACATATAAAACCTATCCGTATAAAATAAAAAAATATACAAGTTTTCAGTGGGATTGCACAAGCATGTTTAACAGGCCCAGGAGGTCATAATACTTCAGAAGTAGATGCACTTTTGATGACTATTGGAAATAAAAGTAAACATAAGGAATTAGCATGGGAATTTCTGAAAATGTTAACTTCGGATTCTTCAATTCAAAGAGAAATATTTGAATATTCGCAAGGTGCATCAGTATTGAAATATGTAACTGGATCAAGATATGCAGAAAGCATGATTCGGAAGGATATGGATGTAGATGAGAGGGTTATTGATAATCGTTTGTTAATTGATGCGATAGAGAATGGACGGATAAATCCAAAATTCTCGAAATATCCAGAGGCTATGGCATTAGCAGAGAATGAAATAGATGATATTTACAAAAAATGAAAAGAATATTGATAGTTCGCTTAAGGTATTTCAGAGAAGTATTACTAAATTTTTAAATCAATAAGAAAAGCATTACATTTGTCACATTTTTTTGTGAGAAATGTAATGCTTTTTTTAGTTACAAAATACAGGTGTACAGGGAAAAGGAAAATTAGTAATATTAAGACAACAAATAACAAGCAAGGAGGAAAAGAAATGAAAAGAAAATTAGTGAGCGTGTTATTGAGTGTTTCATTAGTTGCAGCAATGGTAATGGGTTGCAGCAACGGTGATGGGGGACAAGAAATCTAGTTCGACGAAAACTGAATCGACGTCAAACAAAAAGGGAGGTCACAAGTTTGGGTATACTTGTATGGACGGAACGAACCCATTCTTTGTAACATTGGAAGATGAAATCAGAAAGAAAGTCGAAGCAAATGGGGACGAGCTTGTATCTGTAGATCCGGCAAATGATGTAAGTCTTCAGGTACAGCAGGTAGAGGATTTGATTTCACAGGGAATTGATGCAATGTTCCTGAATCCAGCAGAAGCTGAAGGAATTCTTCCAGCTTTGGATGTTTTTAAAAGGAGCAAACATTCCAATCGTTAACTTTGATACAGAAGTTGCCGATATGTCGTATGTAACAAGTTATGTTGGATCTGATAACTACAATGCAGGTAAAGTTTGTGGAGAAGATTTAGTTAAAAAATGCCCGAAGGGTGGAGACATTATTGTTCTTGATTCACCGACTATGAATTCAATTGTAGATCGTACAAAAGGATTTACAGATGCAATCAAAGGAAAAGGATTTAACATTGTTGCACAGCAGGATGCAAAAAGGGAATCTTGAAACGTCAATGGGAATTGCAGAAGATTTATTACAGGCACATGGAGATGTAGTTGCAATCTTTGGTGGAAATGATCCTACAGCGCTTGGTGCATTAGCGGCAGCAAATGCAGCAGGAATTAAGGATTGCAAAATTTACGGAGTAGATGGTTCACCGGATGTTAAATCAGAGCTTGCAAAAGGTGATTCTTTAATGGAAGGAACAGGAGCACAGTCTCCAGTTGGTATTGCTGATAAGTCTGTAGAGGTTATGTATAAAATCTTAGATGGCAAGAAAGTGAAAGACAAATATCCAGTAGAAACATTCCTGATTACAGCAGATAATGTTAACGATTATGGTACAGATGGTTGGCAGTAAACGATAGTCATTAACAAAAATATGAAAGGTGCTTTATTCAAATGAACTGGATAAAGCACCTTTTTGCATAAAAAAGAAAGATATAAGTGGGTGATATTTTGAGTGGTACAACATTGCTAGAAATGAAACATATACACAAAAAAATTCCCAGGTGTATATGCATTAAAGGATATTAATTTCGAACTTCGAACGGGGAAGTTCATGCATTACTAGGTGAAAATGGAGCCGGAAAGTCTACGCTTATCAAAGTGTTAGGCGGAATTTATACAGCAGATGAAGGCGAGATAATTATAAACGGTAAAAAAGTAAATATAGATGGTGTAAAGGCTGCACAGGCTAATGGAGTAGCGATTATTCATCAAGAATTGGTTTTGGTTCCGTATATGACTGTAGCTGAAAACATTTTTTTGGGACGAGAACCGATGAGTTCCGGATTTGTTGATAAAAAGAAAATGAATCATGATGCGCAAAAATTGTTAGATGACTATCAAATGGGAATACAAGCTAATCAGTTAATTAAAGAATTAACGATAGCACAGCAGCAGATGGTTGAAATTGTAAAAGCAATTTCTTATAATTCAAAAATTTTAGTTATGGATGAACCAACTTCTTCGATTTCAGATAAAGAGGTAGCATTTTTGTTTAAGACAATGAGGAGTCTTACTTCCAAGGGAGTAGGTATTATATATATTTCTCATAAGATGAGTGAATTGGAAGAAATTTGCGATAGAGTAACTGTTATGCGAGATGGAGAATATGTAGGTACTGAAGTTGTAAAAAACACTACAAAAGATGCATTAGTTGCAATGATGGTTGGAAGAGAATTGACTAATTACTATACAAGAGATTTTGAAGAACATGAAGAAGTTATTATGCGATGCGAAGGAATCTCAGATGGTGAGCTGGCAGAAAACGTAAGTTTTGAACTTAGAAAAGGTGAAATATTAGGCTTTGCCGGATTGGTTGGAGCTGGAAGAAGTGAAGTAATGAAAAGTATATTTGGGCTTATGCCAAAAAAGTACGGGAGATATATATCTGGAGGGTAAAAAAGTTACTATTAATTCACCAATTGATGCTATGAAAAATGGCATTGCACTTGTTCCGGAAAATCGTAAACTCGAAGGTTTATATTTGGTACAAAGTGTCAGGTTTAATTCAACGATAGAAGCTTTAAACGAGTTCATTAAAGGTATTTTTGTAGACAATTATAAAAAAAGAGAAATTACACAAGAATATATTGATAAAATGGCAACCAAAACACCTTCACAGGAACAAGCTATAGGTAATCTGTCAGGAGGAAATCAACAAAAGGTATTAATTGGTCGTTGGCTTGCAACACATCCGAAAATTTTAATTCTTGATGAGCCTACAAGAGGTGTAGATGTAGGTGCAAAATCAGAAATATATGCAATTATGAATAAATTGGCAAAACAGGGAATGTCAATTATTATGATATCTTCTGAGTTACCAGAAATTTTAGGAATGAGTGATCGAATCTATATAATGGCACATGGAAAGATGAGAGGCTGTATTAGTCATAAAGAAGCAACGCAGGAAAGCGTTATGATGCTGGCAGCTGAATAGGATGGGCATAATAAAGGAGGAAAAAAACAAATGGAAGAAAAAAAAAAAAAACAACAGCGACAGCTGGAGTTGGAAATGCTGTTAAAATATACTTTTTAAAGAAAATCTTGGTATAATCGTAGCCTTCTTGGTATTATGTGTATTTTTATCAGTTTTTCCAAAAACAAGTGGATCATTTTTTACAAGACAGAATATATTTAATGTATTAAGACAGATTTCTACGAACCTGTTCCTGGCATGTGGTATGACAATGGTAATTATTCTTGGTGGAATCGATTTGTCTGTTGGATCAATCATTGCATTATCAGGTTGTATTTCGGCAGGATGTGTAGCAAGATATAATCTCCCATTACCGATAGCATTACTTATGGGACTTTTAGTTGGACTTTTAGTTGGTATGTTTAATGGTGCTGTAATCAGTAAAACTACAATTCCAGCATTTATCGTAACATTGGCTACAATGAATATAGCAAAAAGGACTTGCATATGTATATACTGGCGGTTCGCCTGTACAGTAGTAACAAAAGAATGGCAATTTTTAGGGAGCTGGTTATGTTGGAATTTTTTCCTACACCAGTTGTAATTTTAGTAATTGTTCTTATTATTACAGCAATCATTATGAATAAGACGAAAATGGGACGTCATATGTATGCTGTCGGAGGAAATCAACAGGCGGCCGAGTTTTCAGGAATTAAAGTGGAAAAAGTAAAATTCTTTGTACATGCATTTTCTGGATTGATGGCAGGTCTTGCTGGAATTGTTTTGGCTTCACGTATGTATTCCGGACAGCCTACAGTAGTGATGGAGCTGAAATGGATGCTATCGCAGCAGTTGTTGTTGGTGGAACTTCAATGGCTGGTGGTAGTGGTAAAATTGGTGGAACTATTATAGGTGGTTTGATTATAGGTGTTTTAAATAACGGATTAAATCTTTTGAATGTAAACTCATTCTGGCAGTATGTAGTAAAAGGAGTTGTGATTTTACTGGCTGTATTCCTTGATTACTTTAGAAATAAAGGAAAGAAATAAGATAAACTGAAAAAGGAGAAAGATTATGTTAGTTTCATTAAAGCCGTTGATGGAAGATGCAATGAAAAAAAGGATATGCAGTTGGAGCATTTAATTGTCCGAATATGGAATCAGTAATGGCTATCATACAGGCTGCAGAGGAAACAAATTCACCAGTTATATTAAACTATGCAGAGGTGCATGGAAATTTGATATCCATGGAAGATATCGCACCAGTTATGCTTCAATTTGCAAAAAAAGCCTCTGTTCCAGTTTGTGTACATTTGGATCATGGTGAGTCTATTGAAAGTTGTATTAAAGCAATACAGTTAGGTTTTAGCTCTGTGATGATTGATGCATCAGGCAGTGATTATGAAGAAAAAATATAAGAATAACTGCAGAAGTGGTGAGGTTGGCTCATGCAGTCGATGTTACAGTTGAAGCAGAACTTGGACATATTTTCTCATCTGACAAAGGATTAGGAGATACAGAAGAAATTGAAACAGCGGACAGTTTTTCAAATTTAGATGATGTGTATACAAGTCCAGATATGGCAAAAAGATTTTGTTGAAAAAAAACCGGAGTAGATGTGTTGGCAATTGCTTTTCGGAACAAGTCATGGGATTTATACACAGAAGCCAGTTTTGGATTTGAATCGTATTACAGAAATTAAAAACAAAATTGATATCCCATTCGTAATGCATGGTGGTTCAGGACTTAGTAAAGAGGAGTTTCAGACAGCTGTAAAAATGGAATACGTAAAATTAATTATTACACGTATATGACATTGGCTGGTGGAAAAGCAGTCAAAGCTGCATTGGATAAAAAAGTGTAGAAGAAAATATTTTCTATCATGACATTCCGTTAATTGCTATGAAAGCTATGAAAGAAAATGTGAAAGTGGCAATTGAAACATTTGCACTAAAAAATTAGGGAGTGTGAAAGATGAAAAGATCAGAGATTAACAAAGCTTTGAAGGATATGCATGATTTGATCAAAAAATTTCATGTATCACTTCCTCCATTTTGTGAATGGACACCAGAAGAGTGGAAAACAAAAGGGAAAGAATACGATGAAATTAGAGATAATATGCTTGGCTGGGATATAACAGATTTTGGACTCGGAGATTTTGAACATACAGGATTTTCGTTAATTACGTTAAGAAATGGAAATATAAAAAACGATAAGTATGATAAACCATATGCAGAAAAGTTATTGATGCTCCATGAAGGTCAGCATGCGGAAATGCATTATCATGTATATAAAATGGAAGACATTATTAATCGCGGAGGTGGAAATGTACTAATTCGTGTATATAATTCGACGGAAGATGGAAAAATGGCAGATACAGATGTCATTGTACATAGCGATGGATGTGTTTATACAGTGAAGGCGGGAACTCAGATAAGACTAACGCCAGGAGAAAGTATTACTGTGACAAGAGGATTGTACCATGACTTTTCTGTAGAAGAAGGAAAAGGATCCGTTTTGTTGGGAGAAGTTTCTATGTGCAATGACGATAATACGGATAATTATTTCTATAATAAAAAAGTAGGACGTTTTCCTGCTATAGATGAAGACGAAGAACCATACCGTTTATTATGTAATGAATATCCAAAGGTTTTGTAGGAGGAAGACCTATGAATAAAGAAGGAATAACGGTTGCAGGAAATCTTATTGCAGATGTAGTATACACAATAGATGTATATCCTCAAAAAGGCAATTTAACATGGATGAGAAATCCGGTTGCCCATACCGGAGGTATTAACAACTTAATTATTGATTTGGCACGGTTAGATTCTAAAATACCAATAAAAGTATCGGGAGTTGTGGGTGATGATGAAAATGGTCAATTTATAGTAGATTCTTTAAGAGAGTATCCGAATATAAACATTGAAGGGATTGTAAAAAAGGAAGAACAGCTGTTACATTTGCAATGACAGAAAAAGAAAGCAAGCAGAGAACATTCTTTTTTTGATCCAGGAACCAGTTTGGAATTCAATGAAAAGCAGATAGATTTTAAGAAAATAAAGGCGGATATTTTTCATTTAGAATATTTACTTTTATTAGGAACGCTGGATCAACCGGATGAAGACTATGGAACTAAAGCCGCAAAGGTATTAGCAACTGCACAAAAATATGAAATGGAAACTTCAGTAGATATGGTTTCAGAAGAAGGAAATCGATACCAAAAAGTTGTATGGCCTGCATTGAAGTATACAGATTATTGTGTGGTAAATGAAGTAGAAGGAACCGGTGTGACTGGAATTCAATTATATGATAAGGATGGAATAAAAAGAAGAAAAATATGAGAAAGGGGTTGGAAAAATTAAAAGAATTGGGAGTAAAAAAAGTGGGCTATAATACATTCACCTGCATGTGGATATGGTTTGAATTGTCAAACAGGAGAATTTGTAAAAGTTCCAAGTTTTAAACTCCCAAAAGGATTTATAAAAGGAACGACTGGGGCAGGTGATGCATTTTGCTCGGGCGTTTTATATGCAGCGTATCAAGAGAAAGTATAGAGAAGGCATTATATTATGGTGCTATTACAGCTGCATGTTCACTCTCTAAAGAAGATAGTACCTCAGGTGTTATGGACTTGAAAGAAATGAAATTATTTATGAAGACAAACGTATAGAAAAGTTGCTAAAGATAGAAAGAATTTTGGAGATTATAAGATTATGTTTATAAAATCTGGAATTCTTTCTTTTTTTGTTTAGCCGATGAACTTTCTTTCACAGAATAAACATAAATTTTCCACATACTTTTCAAAAAAAAAATTTCTTATATTGTTACAAAATTGAGTTTAACAGGAGGAAGGAAATTTGATAGAAGTAAAGAATCTTACCAAACGTTATGGTAACCATCTGGCGGTAGATCATCTGAATTTCACCGTAGAATCCGGTAAAATCTACGGATTCTTAGGACCAAACGGAGCCGGAAAGTCGACCACTATGAATATCATGACGGGATATCTCGGAGCTACAGAAGGGGAGGTGCTGATCAACGGGCATGATGTTTTGAAAAAGAGCCTGAGGAGGCCAAAGAAGAATATCGGCTATCTGCCGGAAATCCCGCCATTATATATGGAAATGACGGTGCGGGAATATCTGGAATTTGCCGCTGAATTAAAAGGAATTAAGAAAGACAAAAGAGAATCGCAGATAGAAGAGGTTATAAGACTTGCCAAATTAAGAGATGTAGAGAACAGGCTGATTCAGAACCTGTCAAAAGGTTATAAACAAAGAGTCGGTCTGGCACAGGCTGTGCTGGGATTCCCGGAGATCATTATTCTGGATGAGCCAAGTGTAGGTCTTGACCCGAAGCAGATCATTGAGATCCGTGAACTGATCCGCAAGCTTGCGAAGAAACATACCGTAATCCTGAGTTCCCATATTCTTGCGGAAGTAAGGGAAGTCTGCGATTATATCATGATCATATCAGGAGGAAAGCTGGTTGCCAGTGATACGACCGAGAATCTGGAGAATATGATGAGTGGCAAAGGTCAGATCGAGGTGGAAGCAAAGGCTTCCAGGGATGAGATGGATTATATTATCCGCCGGACAGGAAAGATCAAAGAAGTAAAATACCGCACCAGTGCGAGCGGCATTACAACTGCGCAGATTACGGCAAAAGGCGGGGAAGATATCAGAGAAGAGTTATTCCTTGCATTTTCCCATGCAGATGTACCGATGCTTACCCTGAATCAGAGTAAGACAACACTGGAAGAGATATTCCTGGAGCTGACACAAGGGTCAGGCAATAGAATGATAAAGGAGGAGAAGTAAGATGAGAGCCATCTATAAAAGAGAGTTAAGATCCTATTTTCATTCTATGATAGGATATGTATTTATCGCTTTCCTGGTAGCTTATACGGGAATCTATTTCCTGGCGTATAACCTGAACTATGGATATCCGTACTTTTTCTTATGTATTGTCAGGGATTCTGTTCGTATACCTGGTAGCAATTCCGATCCTGACGATGCGTTGCTTTGCAGAAGATAAGAAGAATAAGACGGATCAGATGTTACTGACAGCACCGGTCAGCCTGTTCGAGATCGTGCTTGGAAAATATCTTGCAATGGTAACGATCACGGCTGTACCGTGTGTGATCTATCTGATCTTTCCACTGATCATTAAAGCGCAGGGGACGGCATACATTAAGGTAGACTATTTGGCAATCCTTGTGTTCTTCTTACTCGGATGCGTATATATTTCCATTGGAATGTTTGTCTCTTCATTGACAGAAAGTGTGATCATTGCGGCAATCGGCGCATTCGGTATCCTGCTTCTGACTTATCTCTGAGCGGCATCCTGAACTTTATCCCTTCGGCAGCATGGGCAAATGCATTGGCAGTTGCGGTGTTGTTGACGCTGGTCGTACTTGCAGTCTGGAATATGACGAAAAATGTTGTGATCAGCGGGGTACTGGAGCTGATCGTACTGGCAGGAACACTGATTACTTACTTTGTAAAGAAAACAGTGTTTGAAAGTCTGCTTTTCCACAGTACTTGGCAAACTGGAACTGACAGAAGTATTTTCCAATATTGCCGATAACCATCTTCTGGATGTGAGCGGGATTATATTGTACCTGTCACTGATCGTCTTGTTCTTTTTTTGACGATGCAGATGATTCAGAAGAGACGTTGGAGTTAGGAGGAGCATAATGTTAGAAAAAATCAAGAAGTCATTCCGGAGTGCATCATCGAAAAACGGAAGTTTACAGTGTGGGAATGATCGCACTTGTGATCTGCATGGTGATCGTTGTCAATCTGATCGCAGGTCAGCTTCCGGAGAATGTTAAGAGCATAGATATCAGTGATAACAACATTTACGGAGTATCAAAGACCAGTAAAAGGCATTGAACAAACTGGATAAAAAAGTAACATTTAAAATCTATGCAGAGAAAGATTCGACAGATACAAGGATCAAATCATTCATTAAGAAATATACGGCGCTGTCCGATAAGATCAGTGTAAAATGGATCGATCCTGTTCTGCATCCGGCAGCACTTACGAAAGCGGGAGTCGATAAGAATACGATCGTAATCTCCTGTAAAGATACCGGAAAAACGAAATCCGTTTCTTTTGATGATATTTTAGTTTCGGATTCTTATTCCTACTATACAACAGGGAAGCAGTTCTGCATCTGAATTTGACGGAGAAGGCCAGTTCACAAGTGCGATCAATTCGGTTACAAGTGAACAGACAGAGAAAATATATTATACAACCGGACATGGGGAAGCAACATTTTCAGATTCTGTGACGAAACTGTTCAGTAAGAATAACCTGACGACAGATGAAGTAAATCTGATGATGACAGGTAAAATTCCTGACGATTGTGATCTGTTATTTATGGATGCCCCATCAAAAGACATTTCGGATGATGAGAAAACATTACTTCTGAATTACCTGAAAAAGGGCGGAAAGGTATTTATCATTCTTGGAGATTCTGAGGATGAGACACCGAACCTGGATGAAGTACTGAAAGAATATGGTATGCAGGAAGCAGATGGTTACATTGCGGATATGCAGAGAAGCTACCAGGGCAACTACTATTATATCTTTCCTGAGATCACAGCAACAGATGATCTGGCCAATAATCTGGAATCAGAGATGGTACTGATGATCAATGCACACGGTCTGATTACAATAGATCCGGCAAGAGATACGATCACAACAACGGCATTTATGCAGACATCCGATAATTCTTATGCCGTGACAGAGGATAAGCAGGAAGAAGGAACCTATACACTGGGAGCAGTCGCAACCCGAGCAGATCACATCCGACGATTCGTCCGACAGCAGTTCTTCCAAAAGACAGCTCGTCTGATGCGACAAAAGACCAGCCGTCTGACAGTGATTTCTTCTGGAAAGCATGATCGATTCGCAGATTACAGATACGTATACAACACTGGAGAACCTGGATCTGTTCATGAACGCGGTGACAGCGAACTTTGACAAGACAAAGAACGTAGCAATCAAGGCAAAAGAGCCTGGAAGTAAGTAACAACACGATGCAGCATGCGGGAATCATCAACATCCTGACAATCTTCCGGAATTCCGCTTGTAATTCTGATCTATGGATTCATGCGCTGGTGGAAGAGGAAGAAAAGCGTAAATTAAGAATATTTATGGACAGAAAAGGGGAACTTTGATGAAACAGAAAAAAGACAATGCTCATCATGGTGGTCGTGCTTGCTGTACTGCTGGTACTGTACGGAGGTCTGAAAGCATGGAACAGTCACAGTGACAGGCAGAAGAAGGCAAAAAGAAGACAAAGAAAAGTCAGCCTGGTAGATGTAAAGAGTCTGAAGTCATTTGCCTATGAAAGCGGCGGAAGTAAAGATGAGCTTTACCAAAGAGAATGGCGAATGGGTATACGATGAGGATGACGGAGTACGTCTGAACCAGAGTACGATCAAGAGTACGGCAAAAGAAATCACAGGACTTACGGCAGTCCGCAAGTTAAGTGATCCGGATGAAAAATCAGACTCATGGACTGGACGGTCCGGATTTCGTTACCGGCACAGCAAAAGGACGGAACCAAAGGAACGATTCAGATTGGTAATGCGGCCGGAGACAATTATTATGCAATGATCGAGGATTCGGATGCGGTGTATACCATCTCAGGTACACTGGTATCGGATCTTGTATTCGACCTGTCATCTCTGACGGAGAACGACACACTGCCATCGATCAGCAGTGGAAACCTTAAGAAGGTAGAGGTAACACAAAACGGTAAGACTACGACTTATAAGAAAAGAAAGAACGGGCCGAACTGGCAGGCGGATGGGGAACCATCTCACTTACCCAGTGTGCAGATTATAATGTAAAAGATCTTGCAAAATATGGTCTGGATGAAGCAAACCGGATTACACAACGGCAACTTATAAAGGATAGTAATTCAGGGGATAAAGAAGACGTGTACTGTCTATGTTGAAAATGTAAATGGTGATAACGTTATGTACAGTTTAAAGATTCCAATATGGTATATGAGGTCGGAAGTTCAATCGTAGAAAATATGATGTCGGTAGATAAATAAAACATATCAATAATAGAAAGAATTTGGAATTTCAGAAAAAAAGACGGAAAACAGCACAGAAAATGTGCCTCCGCCTTTTTCTGATTTTTGAGAAAATGACGAAAAGTTTTCCATAATTTACAGTACATTTATTGCCTGAAAGTATAAAAATGGTATTATTAATAAGGTTCGTTGTGAAAATATACAAAAACCCGGAAAAGAAATTAGGGTAGGAGTGATAAAAAATGTATCAGGAAGAATACAAACGCTTTGGCTTGCAGCAGATCTTAAAGATGGTGATCTGAAGCCGGAATTGTCAAAAATTGAGAAACGATGATGAAATTAAGGAACGTTTTGCAGTACTGAAACGAAATAGCCGGATTCGCGGTATTGGAGCAGGAACGAACCGTATGAATATTTATGTAGTATCGAGGCCACACAGGGACTGACTGAGTAAGACACAGGGGCGGAACACAGACTGTAGCAATCAGTTATGACAGCCGTTTAAAAAGTGATATATTGCCAAGACAGCAAGTGTACTTGCAACAAATGGGATCAAAATGAAATCTACGATGCACTGATGCTAATAAAGCACTTTTTCATTTTACACGTTATTATTATAACTGTATGCAGGTGTTATGGTAAGCAGCTTCTCATAACTTGACAAAAATACAACAGGATATAAAACATACAGATAGGACGGATGTCAGATGACAGACGATGCGGCCGCAATCGTATACAGAAGGATCCAGAAGACAGACGTTCTGACCGGAGCAAAATATGTCATTTGCAGAAAGGTGTAGAAGAAGGACTGATGGATTTAGCAAGAGGAGATGACTGCAAGAGCACTCTATGATAAGTCAAATAAGTTCAGATAAGGTTTGTGTAAGACAGCCGGATTAAAACTGATATACAGCCCATTAAATGGATCAGGTCTTGTTCCTGTAACACAGGTATTAAAAAGATATCGGAATCCGCAGATATCACAGTTCAAAGACAGGAATATCAAATGGTACTTTACAACATGCAACTATCAAACCAGAATCTTTTGAGCACTGGGAGCAGGAGCAACACAAAAGTCGGAATACCCAGACCTTATGCTTTGCAACTGACCCAGATGCGAACCGTGTGGAAGTATCGCTATGAAGTGCGGATGGATCTGCCATATGAATTAATGTGGTAACGAAGTCGGAGTACTTCTTCTTCTGGATACATATGAAATTGCAGGACGTATCGAGAAAGGTACAATGCCTGAAAAAGCAGTAGCAGTCAAATCTCTCACGTATCTACACCACTTGCTGATGCAGTAGCAACTCGATACGAGGTGGGAGTAAGAGCAATGCTGACAGGATTCAAATGGATCGGAGACCAGATCGCACAGTTAGAGGCGGCGAAGTAGACAGATTTCATCCTTTGGATTTGAGGAAGCTACGGATACCTGCAGGATATATGTGCGTGACAAAGATAACCGTTATCATATCTATGCTGATCTGTGAATGGCTTACACTACAAGCCATCGAAGCAGCTCTGAAGCAAGAGACTGGGAAGAGATCTATGCGGGAGGCTACACGGACATTACCCTCAACAAGATCGACAGCTTTGAATTTCTGGACTCAGTGGAATGGACAAGATGTCTGGAATCATGGGAACCTGCGTGAGAATGCATAGAGGCTTGAGATCGCTGGATACAAGGTAACAAGAAGTAACAGATTATACTAAGACAGAAGAAGCCAGGACTTCCTGCAGCAAAATGTATTAGTTTACAAGCTTGAGAACAATGAGACAGTTAACTCAGTATAAGGAACAGAGCCTAAGATTAAGATTTCCCAACATGGTAGCCAGTCTTGCTGAGGCACAGGCTGAGAAGGACAAAGCTTTTAACTGAGCACTAAACCAATCATGCTTTGAGGTCTGGGGCGGGTTCTGGAGACTCGGAAATTGTGTTATAGGAATTTAAAAGATGATAAAGAGACAAAATAAATTGCAATTCTTCGATTGGGAGAATGTACGCTTATTTTATCTCCTCATTAATGGGCTGCCAGTGGTAGTCCCTGTAGATGCAAAGTATGTAGAATACATTGCTACTTGCAGAACTACTATGTATATGCTAACCGTTAATTTCACTTTGGTGCAATCCGCTGTTCAACCGCTGATGCCGTACAGGATGTGTAAATGCAACTCTCTGTGTTAACACAGATCGAATTATTAAAGGATCAAAATAAACGATACAAAACTTATTCGAAAAAGAATGGGGCATATTATGTCCGAAACTTTCCGCCGACCAGGATAGCTGCAAGCAAAGTATTTGATCCACTGCAGAACACGGAGGCAGATCAAAACTGCACCGAACATCGGATCAAATCGAATCTGGGGTAAGTACATATCTAAAGCAGGGAACCGATGGAAAACAGGGTTGCAACTTCACCGCCGATGAATCGGAGGAAAGTGTCAGAATCGTAAGAGCCATCTTAAGAATCAGTCATAAGCATATATATCGTCATAACCAATACCGTCAAAGCACAAGAACAACCAGGTTAGAGCTACATTTCAGGTATCTTCCTGATGAAAGTCATCATAAGAACTGCGACAACAGATCCCATAATCAGAACCTTTACAGGCGAACGGAAAGCGAATTTTAAACACGCAGATACCGAAGAATCAGAGCAAATAAAGAACCAACGATACCGAAGCACAGTCCATAGCTGCCAGTTTTAAAGAAAAACAGCGTTACGTGGGGATGATAGTTCAGGGTTTCCAGTATATTAATATGAAATTTCAGAAGTCCGAGCGCCCGTGATGTAAAAATGCTGCACTGATGGAAGCTACTGTTGCTGGGATCAAAGCATGATGATATTCCAGCTTTCCGGCAATAATACCTCCAGTGCAAAAGATTGCAGCAAGCGGAGTACAGAAAGTCGGAAAATCAGCAGCCATACCAGTGATCGAACTCTTCCGGCTGTTTTCGGTATCAATAGTCTTATCGACCAGACGCTTAACGTTATTGAAACAGCAGCCCGATCTATGCAGCAACGCCTTCTCGTCCCTGCACTTCCGCCGAACGAATGCGTTGTCAGGTTCCAATCGGCAAGCTGGTACCATACGGATCGGAGAAGCTTACTGTTCTTACCAAGTCCCCATGGAATACCATCTTCATACCATAGATTTGCCAAACTGGTGATAGATGAACCAGATGAACACCGCCAAGAGGCAGGAACCAGATCAGATACCAGGAATATTTCGTCCGGATAGCGGTACAACGAGTCCCAGCGAATGCTGCATCAAGGACGCCGACACGCCGACAGCAACACCTGCGATGGCCAGGACAAAAGTGTCGCTTCATGGTATTTTTGAAATGTGTTTGAACAATGTTTTTATCATAATAATCCCAAAAGATTGATTCTCTTCTGTTTATTTATAACTGGTGAAGAGAAATCACCAAATCATTACAGTATTAGTTTATCTGGCTGAAATCTGTCTTTTATAAAGTCTGTAAAAAGAGATAATGAACGGTCGGATAATTCAACATATCTTTGTGTGTTACATAGTAGATCGGTCTTGATAAAGTAACTTCAAGCAGCACGATCATCGGATTCTTTAACCGGACTGCAATTGAGTTTGAGAAAATCAATAGCCAGATTGTTGGAGGCAAGCTTGTATTACAATATCAGACCCCGACTGGTTTCATAGCTGTTTTCAGAACAATGATGAAAGATTGCATGCAGATCTGCTAGCTTTAAGCATATGAAACAGTGTTTTGCTTCCTTCTACATCAAGATGGCAGGTGACAAGTGGATGTCGGTCATGATAATCCGTGATCAACTGTGGAAGAGATTCAGATAACCTCCAATCCATAACATGCCTAGTTCAGAGTTCCTGTCTGCAAGAACTGTATTTTAACATGCTGTATTTTAACTGCTCTGTATCATATCATTGAGAGCCATCTGGCGGGATGAAGAATGTACAGGCTGCAACTCTTCATTTCGGTTAAGTGGCGTTGATATATCCTGTGATCCTGACTCCGGAAGCTGTAGAACAGGCCGTGATCAAAACCAAAAAGCAGAAGGAATCAATCCAGCTATCTCACGCGAGAAAAGTTTATTCTTAAAGAGAAGGATCGAATCAGGTAACGGTATTACTTCCAAAGTGTTATGCCGACCGGGCTTAGCAGTCAAAGACACGAAGATGGAACTGGACACCAGAAGACAGGTGTTGTGTAGGGCATTCCGCAGATATCTTAGGGGATGGAGCAATGTGAACTGACGATGAGCGGTGCGTCTATCGGTTTCAAATGAGACACAAAGAAGGATCAAAGGAAAGTCGATGATAAAAGCGGAAGATGTACTGAACAGAGTGCAGATGGTGTGACCAAGAGAGGCGGATGGAAGCCGGAGATCCACAAAGATACAAGATAAAGATGGCATATATGGATGTAAAGAAGGAGGCTGGTTCGATATAGCACTTGGGGCTTTGCGAGTCAGACAATATCGGGGAATCTGTATGCGGCCGGAAGGATGATATCTGCAGATGAAGCAGCATTTTTGAGTAAGAAGAGGAGTTGCGACATTGGAAGAAAGTACGTGCAGGTATTGATGCGGTGGATACACAGATGAAACCACTGTTTCACAAAACGCATCAGGTGTGGGAAACATGTAGCGAAGTAAAAGCTCAGGTGGAGGGAATGTATTTATTCTCGAAAAGAGAGGCTTTTGAAATCGACTGAAAAAAGAGCCACAGGATGTGGATCCGGAGATCAAGGAAAGATATAAAACATTCCCTGAGACTTAATGAGCCTTGCAGAAAAATATGAATATGAATTATTACCAGGAATACAGGAAAAAAGATTTGACGGCAGCTCTGGCGGCTGGGACTGACGGCTGAGACCGAACATACACAGGTAAAGGTGGATTTGCCTGCCCAAAAGAGACAAGTGATCTGAACCTGTTCGTGAACATGACAAAGTTAAATGGAATCAGATTGATGCATATGAATCTGATGACAGAAAAATGAAATTCAGAAAACAATGACACTGGATGGAAAGATTGGATGCAGAGGAATGCAGTTACTTGATTGTGTCCAGATAGGGGAAAAGAGGCAGAGAGTTCGGATTTTAGAATTGATTTCTATTTAATTAATTATCATGACCTCTCAGTCCATGAGAAAAAAACACGAGGTGCTCTGTTGCTACTAAAAGATTCCAGAAGTGATGTGAGAAAATCTAAGGATGTCCAAATCTCCTAAAAGCAAGGCATTCCACTTTCTGCGCTCGTTTCGCTCAAACAATTCGTTCAATGCCTTTAACGGAGATTTGAACACTAAGTTTTCTAAACATCACTCATATACGCGACAAACAGAGCACCAAGTCTTTCTCATGTATCGTGCCTGGCAATGATAATGAATTCAATGGGGGTTGTAACCTTTGTGTGCAGCCGGAAGAGTTGAGTGGAAGCCTTGATTTTCCAGTTTTATCCCCACTTTCGGTATCACCATGGGATTTACAGTTCCACTATTGAATCATTACAGTATGCGATAACGTAAGGAAGAAAATCTGAGCTTGCAGGGATTATGTTTCCATTTGCTGCTTTTTAGGACAATTTTATGCTTTAGAAATACTCCATGATTGAATCAGCACGCAGCAGGGACTCTTTTCCTTTCCTTCCGACGGGTATCAACCGCTTAATGCATTAAATAGAAAAAAGAAAAACAAAAATAAAAATGTATTCCATACAAGTAGGAAAAGAAACAAACTCTGTAATAATCAACGTTCCAACATGGTTCAGCTTGCTGCGGTTAAATATATTCACTGCGGATCATACATACATTCTGACATAAAAAGCTCCAATAACTTTTCAAGTATCGGTAAAAGAATACAACACAAAATACCTGAATCAACTTTACGGTCATACAGATGGATATGGCAAGTGCAAAACAAAATAACCTGCTTCTTTTCTGGTCATAATATATCCTCCTTGCGTGGAATGATAGGGTTACATTCAAAATAGAAGTTGCATTAATTTAGTAAATAATACCATAACTTTCAGTCTTAAATGAAAACAAGAAAGGCATTTTATAAA